>Ga0213495_10000019_pt1 | contig 21406 bp, 18 predicted proteins | sample Lodgepole_Yose_1_FD_150982 | JGI IMG/M metagenome (GOLD analysis project Ga0213495, IMG submission 150982) | Leaf-associated microbial communities from Pinus contorta in Yosemite National Park, California, United States - Lodgepole_Yose_1 | ecosystem: Host-associated > Plants > Phyllosphere >... | reverse complement strand
GCATGTTGGGTCCCTATAATACTAGTGATTACCCCATTACTATTGTAGTTGTACCCCTTATTAATATTGTTGTGCCCCTATTATCCCCATATTGTTATTACTGTGCCCCATAGAATCCCTCTATTGTCATTTTTGTGGCTTTATATTATTATTGTTAGGCCAGCTAGGTTATATTATGACTCCTTAGACTCCTATATATGGAAAGGAGGTTTTGTCATTTTAATCATCCAAGAATTGTTCATTTATGTAATGTAAAGGAGGTTGCCCCCTCGAAGAGGCTGAATTCTAAGGTGTTGATCTATCTTTTCTACCTTTTCTTGAGTTGGTTTCATAACACTCTGCTAAAGAAAACCACACGCAGTAGTTAACCAATAGTTAGCTAGAGTGATTGCCCATTTATTTCTAAATCTCTTTTGCAAATGCATTCTTCCTTATTCCAGTCTTAGATTATTTTGATGGTTCAAGTTGCCTTTTTCTTTCTTTAGTTTGATTATGCAATCTTTCCTTTAAAGAAAGTAGGGATTGACATTAGAAATATTCATACCATCTCTGGCATTTCCTGTGCTTTGTCTCTAAGTTTACGAATTCCCAGGGTTGATAATTAAGTGTTGAAGAGTTTTCTTAAGTGAAATTTGTACACCCAACATTTTGGCGCCGTTGTCAGGGAGGCGATTTGATTTGGTAAGAATTTTCTAATTATATAATAGAGGTAATTTTTCCTTCATTTTTGTAGTATTTTTTTTGGAAAAGTTTCTTTGAAGGAATTTTGCCGGTGTTGATTGATTTCTAACATCATTTTTATTAGAAATTGTTTTCTTATTTTTCTTTCTTTCTTGAAATGAATGCCTAAGAAAGGTAGGGGTTCAAAGCCCACTAAGGGCCGAAAGAATTCTGAAAACCATTCTCATATTGGGTCTCCTTCTGTGAGAAGGAAGCCCAATCCAATTCAAACCCATCACGCAAGAATAGTCCACCTAGATTTTGGTGACAATAGCTCAGGTGTGGTTCAGTCTTTTGGGAGCAAAAGGGAAACAATGGCAGACTATGAAGATCATGGGGAAAGGATTGATGAAAACTAGGTAAGTGGGAACAATCCACTTTTGTGTTTCCAATTGTGGACCCCGATAATGTGGCACAAATGAAGAACATTACACCTTCAGCTCTCCCTCATTTCCATGGTAAAGTTCATGAATATCCTGACTCTTTTGCATTTGAGTTTGATATTTTGTGCAGAAGTTATGATTATTCAACTGATGCTCAGAAGCTAAGATTATTTCCTATTACTCTCAAGGACTTAGCTTTGTGTTGGTTTATGGGGTTAGGAGGAAACACTATAGCCTCTTGGGATTAGATGAAGAGAGTGTTTTTATCTAAATATCAAGAATATTGCAAAGCTTGGGACATGTAGGATGAGATTTTTACAATCATACAAGATGATGAAACTCTTGAAGACTATCTAGAAAGGTTTATGTATATTTTACAAAGGTCGAAACTTAAGCTTGATTCCAATACTATTAGAACCTTGTTCTTAAGAGGACTTACTGATAATGCTAGAAATAATTTAAATCTGCTGGGACAAGGTGATATTTCTTAGCAAACTTTCAAACAAATTTGTGAATTATGCAGGAAATTCTCAAGAAATCAATATAGATCTGATAGAGGAACTCAAAATAGAAATAGGATAATTGAATCTATTGATGTGATGATTATTGGACTAGAAAATAAAATGGAAAACATGAAAATTGATATAATGAATATTGTTACCAAACAGTTGGACTCTTTAAAATTTCAGCAAAAACTCATGAAGGAACAAGAGTCATTAAGTATTTTTTGTCATAAATGTAGAGACAAGCATCCTCCTAAAGGATGTCCTCTTAATTTGAAAGAAACTAATATGTGTGCTATTTTTGCAGAAGACCATATCACAGAAAAATGTCCCTCTATACCACGACTTAAAGCTGTATTTATAGGGGGACAGTCTAAAGCTGAATACTTGTATGCTATGGGAGCAAAAATAAATTGGCCTCAGGTAGGTGCAAGTATGGCTCCTAAATTTTCTCCACACTATTTTGGTTATAATTCACATGCATATTCTTATCCTAACACTAATCAGCAGTGGCATTATGGAAACCAATATCAGCATGGGAAACCTTCTCAGTCATGGCAACAAGGTTAGAGAGGGCTAACTCATTCTCCATATTCCTACTAGCCACCCATGCAATCATATCCATCTACACATGCACCTTATCCAATGCCTCAACCTTCGAGTCAGTCTACTCCACCATTACCTTTACCTCCACCTTTTCGGCCTCCTCAGTTGCCTGCTAAGCCTATGCCCAATCTTAACAATAATAAAGTAGTGTAAATGATCTATGTAACAAACCCACCTTTATTCGAGTACCAGTCTATTCCAGTTGGGGTTCATGGTATTCAATTAAGATCGGGAAGGACTGTAACATCCGAAAATCAAAAGCAACCTAGAGTGATTGTTGAAGAGAAAGAAGAAGAAGAAACTCTTAATCATTCTTCGAAAGTTGTCACTAATTAGACCTTACCTCTGAATCCTTGCCACCTTCTTCCAACCAGTCTCCCTTCCCAGAGAGGCTAGTAATGGAAAGAAGTGAGCTTGTTTTTAAGACTAGCTCGGCATTAGAGCTTCAAAATCTTTTCTTTAAGATACCTCTGCTCCAATCCATCAAAGAGATCCCTATTTTGCATTAAGATTATTAAGGAACTCTGTCTCAAGAAACCCAGGAAGAAGAGATTGGAACCCCAAACCATTCAATTTGTTGATAGGGTAGCAGAGTTCATGATGGGATGTGTGTCTATGGAAAAATATACTAATCCCGGAAACCATGTTGTCTCAGTTCAGATTGGTAATGTCCTTAACTCTAATGTTCTTATAGACCTAGGGGCAGCCATTAATGTCATGACTAATTACACCATGGATCAAATTTGGTTATCTCATCTTCGCCCTACTCCCACTGTGCTTGAATTAGCAGATAGATCTAGAATTAAGACAGAAGGAGTACTGGATAATGTGATCATCTCATTTGATTCTTGGCAATATCCTGTTAATTTCATTGTGCTTCAGCCAAAGAACCCAGTAGGAGGACATACCTTTATCTTGGGTTGACCATGGCTTGCTATAGTCAATGCAAATATTGGATGTCGCTTCGGTGATATGTATATTTCACATGGTGAAGCTAGGAAGAAAGTTACTTCATAACCCCCCGCCAGATCCATTCAGGACCTTCGAAATACTTTATGGTTGTATCAGAGCAGTGATGAGGAGATTCAACCCATTTCCTTTATCCATCAGCATATTGGGTCTTCAAAAAATGATGAGATTCAATATTTCTTGAATAATCTAGAAACTATGCCTAATTTTGAGCTATTGAGCCAGATCTTCAACCTAGATTTTCAAGATAACCATGATTCTCATTCTTCTGTACTGTTGCATTTGGCCACCCCCTTGAGTACTCCTAAGCCTGATACTACTCTTGTTGAGATTAGCCCCAGTAAATCCTTGTATATTAGTTCAGATTTGGACTCATCTCAGCGAGAGCAGCTTGTGAATTTGTTGCAAAACCATCTTAGTGCCTTTGAATGGGGCTATGAAGATATGAAGGGAATCCCCCCTGAAACTTGTACACATCATATCTATATTTAGGAAGGATCTCGACCTGTCTGACAACCCCAAACATGAATGAATCTAGTTCTAAGAGATATTGTGAAGGAAGAAGTACAGAAGCTCTTAGATGTTGGTTTTATCTATCCTATTTCTGATGGTCAGTGGGTCTCTCCATTAGTGCTAGTGCCTAAGAAAGATGGAAGATGGCATATTTCTATTGATTATCAGGAATTAAATGAAGCCACTCTCAAATATTACTTCCCTCTCCCTTTCATTGACTAGGTGATTGATACCCTTGCAGGAAAGAAATACTTTTCCTTTTTAGATGGCTCCAGTGGTTATAACCAGATATAGATTGCACCTGAGGATCAAGATAAAACTACTTTTACTAGTCCATGGGGTAAATTTTCTTATAGAGTGCTTCCCTTTGGTTTATTTAATTCTCTGGCTACGTTTCAAAGGCCATCCCTGGCCATTTTTGCTAATCTAGAATTTGTAGAAATTTATATGGATGACTTTTCTGTGTTTGGTGATTCTTTTCAGGAAGCTCTCGAAAACCTGGAAAAAGTACTTCTTCATTGTCACGAAGCCCATCTCGCCTTGAGTGAAAATAAATGTAGATTAATGTGCAAAGTGGGAATAGTACTTGGCCATTTGATTTCTACTAAAGATATCCAAGTTGATCCAGCAAAGATCGAAATCATTATGCATTTTCCTGCACCCAAAACTCAAAGGGAAGTAAGGGGTTTTTTAGGACATGATGTTTATTGTAGGAGATTCATTGAAATTTTTTGTAAGATAGTTGCTCCTCTTTTCCAACTTCTAGCTAAGGATAGCGAATTTTCTTGGACCACAGCTTGCCAACAGTCTTTTGAAACATTGAAGGAAAATTTAGTGCATGCACCAGTTTTAAGAGGTCCTAACTGGTCTCTGCCTTTCCACATTTCCTCTGATGCTTCAGACTTGGCTATTGGCACAACTTTAGGAAAAGAGGAAAATAAACAATCCTATGCTATTTATTATATTATTAAGAATTTGGCTTCCACTAAATTAAATTATATATTTACAGAGAAAGAGTTTTTAGCTGTAATTTTTGCAATTAATAAGTTCAGACACTATATTACAGGATATGAACTATTTGTACATACTAATCATTCAGTGATTAAATATTTGATGAATAAACCATTAACTAGCAGTAGAGCGACTAGGTGGTTACTATTGTTGCAGGAATTTAACATTGCTATTGTTGATAGACCAGGAAAATCTAATGTTGTATCAGCTTTTCTTTCTAGATTAGATAATCTTGGTGAAGCAACTCCTGTTAATGATGATTTTCCAGATGAACATCTTTTTGCTATGTCAACAGATTCCCCATAGTTTGCTGACATTGCTAATTACTTGGTTACTGGGAAAACACCACCCCACTTGTCCACTCGTGAAAAGAGGAGTATTGTTCAAAAAAGTGCTACATATTCCTGGATTCAAGGGCACTCTTTTATACCAGTCTAGATCTGATTATCCGTAGGTGTGTAAGAGAGGAGGAAGTGTTTGACATATTAAAATCTGGTCATGATGAACCTTGTGCAGGCCACTTCACTGATAAGCGGATTGCATATAAAGTATTGTGTGTTGGTTACTTTTGGCCCTCCTTGTTTAAGGATGCCAAATAGTATGTCAAGCATTGTGATAGTTGTCAACGAAGGGGCCAGCCTAATCAAACCAATGAAATGTCTTTATGCCCTCAACTTATGATTGATCCATTTGAAAAATGGGCTATTGATTTTATAGGGCCAATAAATCCAACATCATTAAGTAAAAATCATATCTTCGTTTGTAAAGATTTTGTTACGAAATGGCTAGAAGCTAAAGTTGTTTCTTTTGCTACAGAAAAAGTTGTTTTTGATGTTTCTTTTTACTGAAATCTTTACTAGATTTCGTGTTCCTAGAGAAATTTTTTCTGACAATGGTTCGCAATTTATTTGTAATTTGGTATAGGGTGTGATGGAGCAATATAAGATCCGGCATAGGAAATCCACACCGTATCACCGGCAAGCAAATGGCCAACTAGAATCCACGAACAAAGTGATTGAGTCCATTATTACAAAGATAGTCAATATGCATCGGAAGGACTATGCTGAATGATTACAAGAGGCTTTGTGGGCATACAGAACCACTTAGAGAAATAGCATGGGACATACACTATATGCGCTGGTATATGGAAAATAGACTTTGTTACCAATTGAATTCCATATCAAAATTTTCAGAACTGTAGTTCAGTTAGGACTAGATCTCTCTAAGGCACAACAACAGAGTTTTCTCCAATTAAATGAGTTAGATGAACTTCGTAGGGATGTTGTTCAACATAACATACTAATTCAGTGGCAACGCAAAAGGTGGCATGACAAGTCTATTCAGAAAAAGAAATTCCAACCAGGTGATTGGGTGCTCCTTTATGATTCTAGATTTGAAATATTTAAAGGGAAATTCCATAAACGTTGGATGGGACCTTATGAAGTTATCCGAGTATTTGAGAATAGAGCGGTAGAAGTTAAAACTATTGATGGACAAAGTTCAGTATTCTTGGTAAATGGGCACAAGTTAAAGAAGTATTTTCAGCCACCTACCAGGAAAGATTTTACACAACAAGTCCAACAGCAATTTGGGGCGGTAGTGGTGAATGGTAATACCAACCTTTTGAAAACATGAATTCTCTTTCTTCTTAAAAAAAAAAAAAAAAATAAATAAATAAAATGAGAAAAAAAATATTCTCCTATAATTATGAAAATCAGTTCGATGACATGGTTGCAGAAGGATAAACCTGAAAACTAGCTTGCTGGAAGGAAGATCAAAAATCTCTAATAAAAAGAAAATGTTGCTTGATCTTTAGATATGCTAGCTACCACCAAGTAAAAGTAGGTTCAACAGAACCAACCTTTATACAGTCGGGGTAATTAGCATGGATATTTTTACTAAAGTAATGCTTAATTTTCATTGTAGTTATTTTTTCTTACACCAGTGCAGGCAGACGTTCCAGAAAATTTTCTACCTTTCTTCATATTCCACTTTCGTAATATTCCCTCAGTTTTCTTCTTCAATCCCAGAATGATTAACCTTCCCACATTCTTCTAATTTACCCTATCCGCTTGGAAGAAATCCCACTTTAAACTTGAAATTTTTTCCCTATCCCACTTCTATTTTTTCCCTCTTTGGTACTATTCTTGGAATCCCTATAATAGAATTCCTTCCCATTCTGAAAATTCCCCTTTCCGACTTCTTTATTCCCCTATGAATTTATTGCAAGATATCACACACAAAGAGCAAAAGGATATGCTTTGAAGCATCAAGAAAGGGCGAAGCAGATTTTTAGTATAAGTTGAGGAAGTCATGTGGAAATGTAGCCTACATTTTATTTAAATTCTATGCTTTTAGATATTATGCTTGCACTAGTGAAAGCATGTTGTCCTATATGATAAAATTAGAAGAAAGGTACCAGCAGAATAGTATGATTTAAGCGGTGCAAGCAGATCAGTGCAAGCATGCACCTTGTCAACAACATAGTACAAGTTAAATTTATAGCATATGGCATAGGAAAGTGGTCATCATGAAATTTATATGAAGTCCTTTCACTTAACCGGCGAAGTAACTATGCTATCATACTAAATAGGAGAAAATTATTTAAAGTATAACGTGTTTTTAAGTTAGAAATCATGACCTTTTTTAATAAATGCTAAGTTCTTTTCTTGAATTATGAAGGAATGCTGAAATGTTTTAACCGCTTCTTGGACATGATTACCCCTATCCACCATAATCCTGAACGTCCTTCACTCATAATTATTACCTCACCTAGCCGTTAAACCACCGCCGCAAGTACCAATCCGGCCTGACCTCAAAGATGATGTGCAACTACGGTGAATGAACTAGTGATATGATGGAAAGGATGGCAAACAATTAGATTTCTATTTATAAGGATTTCCCTAGTATTGCAAGTAAAATATTAGAACTCAACTGTTCATAGTTGTTAAGCAGCAATGTCGCTTGTTCGAAATGAACTCCTGTCTCTCAGCAAAATAGAGCAGACCACAAAGTAACACAATAGTCTTGCACTATTGTGAGACTCAGGTTTTCTTCCGTTTCTGTAGTTGTTTGACGGGTATGATAAAGAAGTGGCTCTACAGTTCGCAAGGAGTTTTAGAAATGACCGAGTGAAAATTGGGCCTCTCAAATTCAAAGTCACAAAGGAATTCATAGCAGCAGTGACAGGCTCAGAGAACACTAGAGAACAATGGTTTAAGAATCAGAAGCTAGAAAGGAAATGTTGGAAGTCTTCCGTCGTTAATTAAAAGATAGAGGTAGTCTGGAAAGTAGAAGTTCCACACAATGCCCTGTTGGATTAGTGGAAAGACCTCCTTTTCATTTTACAAAAGTTTGTGACCTGTGAGGGAAGATACACCCACACTTTGGTATATCATTTTAGAATGCTGAAACATTTTGAAGTAGGCTAGCATGTTCGGTGGAGGATGAATTTCCCCTATTTTCTGCTCAAAAGCATGGAGAAAATGGCTAAAAATGTACAGGACGGTAGGGCAGACCAGGCCGACACAAGGTTATATGATCACAGCCTAATAAAAATTTTGGTCTTGAAACAGTTAGAAGTGAAAGGTATGACATGGGAAGTGCTGTTAAAGTAGCTGCACAAAGGGACAATAGCTGGAAAGGGGATAGAGGGCCCTGCCAGCACAAGCAAGGGCTTGAGAAAAAATGAAAAGGGAAGTCCTTCTTGCACCAGTGCAAAAAGGAAGCGATCTGAACAAGCATAGAAGGCCTCGTCTTCAAACGAGAGGAAGACTAGCGCACGAGCTGAAGAGACCCCTTTGACCCCCGAAAATGACAACTTGTCATTCCTTGCAGACGCAGCAAATTTTGCAGAGGTTGAGGATGATGCTCTATTAGATGATTTTATCAAGAAGCCATAGAAAACGAGTAAAGTCTCTGATGCAGGCAAAGAACCATAATCCCCACATGGTGTGGAATCCCCTCTTACACCAGTACAAGAAGAAGCACCAGTGTGAGAAGAAGAACCAGAGAAAGAAGTAGAAAACGAAGAAGCAGAAGAAGAAGAGACAAGAGGAGAAGAATCCGACAATGAAGAAATATAAGAAGAAGAAAAGGAAAAATCCAAAGAAGAAAAGGCGGAATCCAAAAAAGAAGAGGCAACCCCACAGAACATAAAACAGAAGAAGAAAAAGAAGAGGCGGACCCCACAGAAGATAAAGCAGAAGAAGAAGAAGAAGAAGAAGAAGAGGTGGAATTTGAAAAATAAGCAGAAGAAGTAGAGGTAGGAGAATAAGAACCAAAGGAGGAAGAACTAGAAGAAGAAGAACCAGAGGAGGAAGAAATAGAAGAAAAGGGATCAGAGGGAGAAGAGTTTCCTGATGCAACCATGGTGGATATGCAGGTCTCTAAGAAAGACACAGCTCCTGCCAAAATAGAAAAAGAGAAGGAATTGGTAACTCTTGTTGCTCGGGTAGTTGAGTTAGAGATTCAAGTGCAGAATTTAGAGCAACTTGTAGCCAAAGCACAGGAGGACAAAGAACAGAACAAAGGAGAATTAAAGGCAGAAATCGAGAATAAGAAAAGGGAAGTTAAAGTCTAGAAGTACCGAGCTGCACAATGTTTCAGGTGACTTAAGAAGGTAACCGATAAGTAAAAGAACACCAGAAAGAAGAAGATTGAAACATTGTAGGGTGATGATAGTATGCCAGAGCAGGATGGAGCTGGAGTGCTTAAAGTTTTGAAGTTTTTTGCGGAGGTAAAGAGTTGTGTGAGGACACACAATAGTTTAGGGATGGGAGGATGTTAGCCCCCTAATTTGCCCCCTTTTGACCATTTTTTCCTTCCTAAATCATGACCATTTACCACGGTTTTACCTCTCTTATACACCCTCATCTTGCACTAGTCCAAGAATGATGACATATTTCGCATGAACTTTATATTTCATATTTTTAACTTAACTTATCATTTATTAATTATTTATTACGTGATTTCTTTCTTATAATCACTCTTGTAACCTATTGATATCTCTAATGTTTTTTTGACAGTCAGGTTCTTACCATGACCATTGATCTTAGTGCACAATAGGATCTCGCACTGGTTCCAGCACAACGAGTCTTTGCAGCAGATTCAGACCTCCTTTATCACCACCTTATTTTGCGTTGCTTTAGCCACGACAGCAGGTTTGATCTGAAGGCAACCGAGCTCCAGCTATGACAGCAAGGCAATCCAAAGGTAATTGAGATCAGATTTATGAAGAACGAACAACTGGAGATTGGCTACGACCAGTTTTGTTAAACTGCCTAATTTTGAAGGCCGAAAGCTAAAATCTGCATATCAATTATGTAATCGGTTAAATGATCCTTTTGGCCTTCGGCCAAGGATCTATATAATGAGGAATGTAAATAGGATGAGATAGTTTTTGATAAGTTTATATAGAACAAAGATATAACCAGGGAGGTGGTAACAGGCTTGTATTTTTGTTATCTCCTAAATCTGGGTTGGACTATGTAATCACACATGTATTTTCCTCTATGAATTACTAAAAAAGGGAGCTTTGCCTTATGTTTCATGAATCATATTTTTGTTTGAAAGTTGATGAATTGGTAAAGTGCTGAGAAGTGTTTCTATTTGAAAGGGAAATGCGCTGGTTGGCTAGGGCCCAGCCAACCTAGCATATTTACCCTATTTTCTGTTCTTGTAATTTATGTTTATACTGCCAAGTGTGATTTAATTTACAACACATGAATTCTTGTTTGAGTGAAAGCATATCCGCAGTGTGAAGTAGTTAGAATTCATTTTCCTGCATCTGATTTTGGATTGGTTTCCCCACCTGGTCCAAGCAGGAGAAATAAACTTGCACCAGTGCACGTTGATGTGCTATTCATTTTCTATAGTTTCATTTGATTTGGTTTTCCCCACCTAGTCAAAGCAGGAGAAATAAACCTACACCAGTGCACGTTGGTGCGCTATTCACTTTCTGCAATTTTGTTTGATTTGGTTTTCCCCACCTGGTCCAAGCAGGAGAAATAAACCTGCACCAGTGCACGTTGGTGTACTATTCACTTTCTGCAGTTCTGTTTGATTTGGTTTTTCCGCCTGGTCCAAGCAGGAGAAATGAACTTGCACCAGTGCACGTTGGTGTGATGCAGCAAGCCTTTTTAGTTTACTTCCAGTAGTTTTCTTTCTTTCATTAATGCTTCATGTCAAGATAAATTATAAGGATTGTTTCTTTATTTTTGCACTCTGTTAAAATCAGAAACATTCATTTTTATGTGTGCAATATGATTTCACAACACTTGCAATATTTAAGCTTTTATTTCAAGAATTAAATACTAAGTGTAAGAAGTTTTGATCTAGTGAAAGAACTAGTTTCTTGTCACCGGATCTGAGTGCTCTGAACTTGAGAAAGTTCAAGCCCTTGCACGAAGGAAAATGCTTTTAGTACAAACACCATTTATACCCTCTACATAAATCTTTGTTCTTGCACTAGTGCAAGCAGACTTCACTAGTGCAAGATAGATTAGTGCGAGAAGGAAATCTCTACATAAGCAGGTTTGAAGGGCCCATCAGTTGAGACTGCTAAAGCGTCTATGCTAACGAAAACCACACTCAGTAGTTAATCAATAGTTAGCTAGAGTGGTTGCCCCTTTATTTCTAAATCTCTTTTGCAAATGCATTCTTCCTTATTCCAGTCTTAGATTATTTTGATGGTTCAAGTTGCCTTTTTCTTTCTTTAGTTTGATTCCACAATCTTTCCTTTAAAGAAAGTAGGGATTGACATTAGAAATATTCATACCATCTCTGGCATTGCATGTGCTTTGTCTCTAAGTTTATGAATCCCATGGGTTGACAATCAAGTGTTGAGGAGTTTGCTTAAGTGCAATTCCTGCACCCAACATTGAGCAAGCCATCGGATGAATAGTTGTTGCTTTAGGATGCTTCACTATCCTATATGAAATGCAACACTTAAAATCTAAGTGAAGTGTAGGATCTTGATTAATTTTAAATTTAATGCCTAACTAGATGAATCCTTCTTCTCAACTATTTTGAAGCTAGTCTCTAGGGTATTTTGTGACAAAGAAACGCAGGGGAAGCTAGACAAGACTATATTAACGATACCTCCCCTGGAGTTCTAACCACCTGATTCCTCTAGTTCTATAGGGACTGTGGCTCTAACGACTGCAAGGTCACCAGCTAACCACAAAATATGGTCTAGGTTTTGCAAGTTGGTTGAGAAAGGTGGTCGTATCTCCCTATCAAGCAAGCTTATGTTTGGAGGTAAATTAATTAGTGCAAGACTAATCCTAGAATGCAAGTGAAAAATGAGAGATTATCTTTAGGTGAATTTGTTAAGTGTCTTAAATAGAGACAAATTACAATGATATTTAATAACAAAGTACTTAACAATGTATTATGACAATATTCACCAAAAGAAAGTGCTCAATGAAACAAACAGATGGTGCCCAAAAAAAGGTGTCAAGATCACAATAGACAATTGTTGATGAAATGACCATAAATATACAAAATTAAATGCTTCTTTCAACAATTCCAATTAGATGATGATGGCCTCGAAACATAATTAGAAAATTCTTGATAATACTTAGATTACCAATTAAGTGACTTGATTTGCAAGATTATAAACTTTAGATGTGAAGCTCACTTGCAACAAGTTCGTAAATCCACAAGAAACAATATAATCAATCATCCAATTATTCACTTGTTTAGCAATGTGATAGAGATATACTAGCTATAAAATGCGATAATGATAGCATTCATCACCAATGTTATTTCTCTAGAGAAATAAGCCAATTTTATCCAACAATTGCCAATTCAATTACCCTTTTAGAGAACTTATGTTTGTCAATGAGAATGCAAAAAATGATATCCTTGAGTCCAAGAATGCAATGGATGAAAATGAAAATGATGATATGTTTATGTATGCAATGCAAAAAAAAAATGCAATAGATGTTAGCTAAGAGACCAATGATTGCAGTAGTAAAAAAAACACCCAACCACACAAGAGGACACTTACTCAAGATGCACAATATGCTAGGATTGAATTCCTAGTGAAATTAGATGATTGTCCACTACTTTTATACCACATTCAAGACTATCATTAAACCTTATGACGCATATATGAGACCCTAGATTAATATGACAGACCTCAAAAAATGACAAGATATGCCAATAAATGCAAGCCCAACCAATGCAAATGATATTCCAATGATAAGAGATGACTGCAAGTTAATTATTATGCCATTGTCATGTAATTTGGTCATTGATATAGGTGACTTATGATGGTTGTAGGTGATTATATCAAGCTTGAACTTTCACCATAGTTTTCCACAATTTCACTTATTTGCAACTAATGAACCAAAAGACAAATGTTTGTAGCCTTAAGTGAAATATTGATGAGTTCAGACTTATTTTATGTTTTTTTAAGCTATTAACATACCACTATCATATATGTTTCAAAATTGTAAATGAAAACAATGATTACAATGAGGGCTTAGAAGGCAAACCAAGAGGCCAAATGGCCTTGTAGATGGATGACTAGGCTTCCTAAAACCACAATGTTAATTTCAAAATCATTGCAAGACAAGACGCTAAAGACCATAAACCAGTGCAAAACCCAATCAATGATTGAAGAATGGCTTGGATGAGGGATATAAAAGGGTTAATAGTCCAACAATGGGGCTAATAGGATAAGGGTAAGGAAGCAATGAGGTGAAGATGGCCCAAGAAGGCCATGACAAGGGAAGAGAAGGCCTAAAAGGCCTATGGGACACAAGGAAAATTCTCTTAGAAGCAATAGTAATTCCTAAGAGGCATGCACCTAAGGGAAAAGGGGAAAAGAAGAATGAACGATAGGGTTTGATTCCCCTCTAAGGCTACAACAAGGCCCTAAAGGCCTGTGACTATGTAAGGAAATCGCTCTAAGGGCTACGATAAGGGTATAAGTCCCCAAAAGGGAAACCAAGAGCCTTAGGAGGGTTGGCAACAAGGGATCAACACCTTAAAAGGTTATAGTCTTAGGGAACAAGGACAAAAATCGCTAGGCTAGGAAGGCCACAACTAGGCCTTAGAGGCCTTAGAAAATCTTCAGACCTTGCAAACAACAAAAATATTAACTCAATCAAAATATTTTCCACAAAAAAAATTCAAAAATTCACCTTGATAGGGCCAACATCTTCCTCTCTTAGTTGGATGTTTAGCTTAGATGAGGTTTAGATAGTAGCTTTTTCCTTTGTAGGCCTAGATCAACATCTAAAACCCCATTGATTTGCTTGAGATGGCTAGTATCTCACGTGGAAAGGTGAAACCTTTCAAAACCTAGCTCTAGGGCTTGATTCTCCACAACATAATTTGATTTCCTTTGATGGCTTGAAGATTTGCCTTCAAAAAATGAAAGAAATAATTCTAAAACCCCAAATATATACACAAAATTCAAAACCCAAAGTGCTAGAAAATAAAACAAGGGTCAGAAAATAAGTTTACTAATATTTACAAATGTACAATGTTTAGAAAAGAAATTTATTAACTTTCATTAGCAAATTAAATATTTGTAGCCTAGGATCAAATAAAAGTTTTCAGAAATTTTTAAATAGATTTCATGGATGAATACCTTCGAAAGATAGACCAACCAAAACCCTCCTCCAAAATAATTTGTCACAATGAAAGCTTAAAGCCCGAACAAGGTCAGATCTTCCCCATAGTTTATGAACTTGGAGCGCAAGGGCTAGTATACTTGTAATCTCTATTAAATATTAAGATAAATTGTTAGATCATATATTGAATTAGATCACCAAAGAGAGCTCATACAGATAGAATGTTCTTATCACTAACAAATGAAATAACAGATAAATATGTAGCAAAATATAGGATAAACACATAACTAGGACATCCCACAGATCAGCAGATGGAAGAACACCATGAGTTGAACACCAAAGTCTTTCTATTATGAGAAAAATGTTTCCAACGGAGTAGAAACTCAGCACATGCATTACAAAATGACCTCATCCATAGATGGGAAATATAAGTTGAATGTCTTCCTTATAGATAAAACCCCTCCAAATGGAAAATAACAACTAGTTGGCTTGATCCTCCTCAAAATAATCTCAAATGTCTAAAATAAATTTATCATCTTTTAATCTCCGTGGTCAAATTTTTATTTTTGTTGAAAAAATCAAATTTCTCTTAAAAACCATATTTTTATTAATCCAAAAATTAATATTTTGGATTAATTTCCTCAAAATTTTGACTTTGACTTAACCACCAAGGTCCAAGGGCTCAAATTTACTTAAAATATCCATTTTTCCCTTGTGGCCAAATTTTCTTAAAATGTTCATTTTTCCCTTGGTGGCGGGCCTCCAAAAATTAACTTCTTGTTCACCAACAATTTTTTTTTATTATTTTCCACTTTGAGATAAATCAATCTCTATAATTCTTTTTTGACTCAAAATTAATTATTTTTTTCGGTTAGGATTTTTATTTGATTTTGTTAGAAAAGTTAAATAATTGACTCTCAAGGGGACTTAATTATTTTTCCACCCTCAAATATTTTAGTCATGGTTTCTAATTGTGAGGGACTATTCACTAAAATATTTTTAGATCAAAATATTACAATTAATTCAACCATTGGAAGGAGATATACACATTTAGACCTGACCATCAAGACATTACCCAACTATGCAACATAATATGATCTAGTATGAAACCAAGTGTGCTTATAATAAAATAATTTAATCATGGTGTTCTGTTTATGAGGGACCATGCACTAAACTTATTCCTAAACACACTTTTACAATGGATTCAATAAACACTAGGACTCACCTAAGACCTTGTCAATGAATTCCACTCTAGCTTTAGGGTTTTAGCTAGAAGAAAAACTATGTCAATTAGGCATGTTTACAAACACACATAATTTGGGGAAGGTAAAAAACTTCCTAGGATGAAATGCTTTAACAAAATATGAGGTTTACCTAGGTGTTGTTACATACATAAATGATCATATTAGCATCATGTATAATAAACTTTGCAGAAATTGGGCTTACAATGATATATTAATTGTGATTGATGACTTTGATCTTCGAAAAACATTCTCCACTTCTTTGTACTCTACTTTCTTGGATTGTTGACAAAGTGTGGTCAACAAGACCAAAATAGCATAGTCTAGTCTTCTCTAGCATATCTTATCCTATTCCACCCTACTCTAGCATAGCCTACTAGAGCCTACTTTAGCCTAGCCTTACAAAACTTACTCAAGCCTAGCCTAGCGTACTATAGTGTACTCTAGCATAGCCTAACTTAGTCTACTCTAGCCTAACCTACACTGATATAGCCTACCCTAGCCTACTCTAGCTTAGCTCACTATAGCCTAGCCTTGCCTAGCTTAGACTATCTTAAACTATCCTAGCCTAGTCTACTCTTGCCTTATCTAGCCTAGCCTACTCTTGCCTACTCTAGCCTAGAGTAATCTAGCCTAGACAACTCTAGTTTAGACTACTCTAGCCTACTTTAGCCTAGCCTAGCCTAGCCTAATCTAACCTAGATTAATCTAGCCTACATTTTCCTAGAAGAAGCTAACCTCTGGCATATCATACACTAGCCTACTCTTCCCTACTTGGTAGTGAAAATTTTAAGGATGGAAACTTATCTTAAAGTTTGAAAACATTGGTGAACCTCACTATTCCCTAATAGGCAAACTATAAAATGTTTATTGATATATTTGTAACAATATTCAAATTTATAATGGTTTTATGTATAGTCTTTATATAATGTTGGAAATTTTTAAGGTAAAATAATTTGATATTGTAAAATTTGGGCGAATCATTTTTATAAAAAATGGAAATTGGTGAATCCTTTTTGTGGAAATATCATGGAAAATTAGCCCACCTGCAAATATTAGCCCCTAAAATTTTCCATGCTACTCGAGCCTAGGCTACTCTTAGCAAGCCTAGCCAATTTCACCTTAGATAATTTGGCATAGCCAAGTCTATCTTGGCCTACTCTAACTTAGACTACACTCACATAGCTTAGCTTACCTCTAGATTACTCTACTCTACCCTACCTGATCCTATCCTATTTTTGTAAATCCTATCCTATTAGAGCCTAGCTAAACATAGCCTAGAGAAGCTTAGCTAATTCTAGTCTAGCCTAGCTTAACAAAATTTATCCTACTCTATCCTTACATATCCTACTCTAACATAACCTAGCCTATCTTAACCTATTATATCCTAGCTTATTGTAGCCTATTCTAGCCTACAATATCCTATCCTACCCTACCTTACACTAGCCTACTCTATCCTAGCATTCTCTAGTCTACTACAGCATACTCTACCCTAGGCTAGCCAACCTACCCTACTTTATCATAGCCTGGCCTACCCTACTTTATCATAGCCTGGCCTACCCTACTTTATCATATCCTACCCTAGGCTAGCCTACTATACTCTAGCCTACTCTATCCTAGTCTAGCATATCCTATCCTACTGTAGGCTACTCTATCCTAACCTATTCTACCCTAGCCTAACCTAGTATGTTAAACCTACTTTAGCTCAACATATTCTAACCTATCCCAACTTATTATAACCTAGCCTACTGTATCATACCCTTCCCTAATATAGCCTAATCTATCCTAGCTTAACCACTCCATCTTATCCTAATTCACTCTATCTTACCCTACTCTAAACTTCTCAAACCTACTACAGCCTAATCTATTTTAGACAACTTTATTCTACTCACCTAGCATAGTCTAACCTACTCTAGTCTAGCGTAGTTTAACCTAATCTAGTCTACTATATCCTAGCATGTTCTAACCTACTATATCCCATCCTAATTTAGCCCACTTTAGGCTATCTTACTCTAACCTAAGATACTATAGCTTATCCTATCTTAGTGTAGCTTACTTTATCCTTACATAGCCTAATTTAGCCTAGCCTATACTAGCCTACCCTATCTTAGCTTACCCTACTCTAGCGTAGCCTACTTTAGCCTAGCTTATCCTACTCTAGAATAGCCTAATATAGCTTAAACTACTCTAGCTTAGCCTAAGATATTATAGCCTAGCCTAGCTTAACCTACTCTGGCTTAGCCTAGCTTAACCTACTCTGGCTTAGCCTAGCTTAATCTAGCCTAGCTTAGCCTAATTTAGCTTGACCTACTCTAGCGTGGCCTAGCCTTCTCTAACTCAGACTACTCTATCTAGAATACTCTATCCTAGTCTACTTTAATGTAATCTACTCTAGCCTAGCCTAGCCTAGTCTACCTTAGCCTACTTTAGTCTAGTCTAGCCTAGCCTACTCTAGGTTTTCCAACTATAGTCTGGCTTAGCCTACTCTATCCTACTCCATCGTAGCCTATCGTAACCTAGTCTAACCTGGCCTGGGTTAAGCTATCCTTTTGTAGCCTACTTTAGTTTGGCATAGTGATTTAGCTTAGAATATCTTAGCCTAGCCTACTCGACACTGACATGCTTTAGCTTAGCCTACTCTAGTCTAGCTTAGCCTATCATAACCTACTCTAGCCTAGCCTACTCTAGCATAACCTAGCCTAACTTACTCTAGCCTAGCTAAATACAACCTAGCTTACCCTACTCTAGCCTAAATGACTCTATCCTAGCCTAGTTTAGCTTATCATAGCCTAGCCTACACTATAACATATCATGACATAGCCTACTCTAGCCTAGCCTACTCTAACCTAGCTTATGCTAGACTACTCTAACCTAGACTAGCCTAGCTTACTCTACCCTAAGCCTGCCCTACTCCATCCTACCCTGACACAACCTATCATAACCTAATCTACCTTAGCCTAGCCTAGCCTAGCCTATCCTAGCCTGGCCTAGCCATTTCTATCCTACCCTACCCTAGCATAACCTGGCCTAACATAGACTAGTCTAGCCTAGCGTAGCATAACGTACTCTAGCGTAGCCTAATCTAGCATGCCCAAGCCTACCCTAACCTAGGCAGCCTACCCTAGCCTACCCTAATTTAGCCTTGCATACTCTAGCCTAGACTACTCTAGGCTAGTTTACTCTAGCCTAACCTAGCCAAACCTAACCTAACCTAACCTATTCTAGCCTAGCCTATGCTAGCCTACTCTAGCCTAGCCTACTCTTGCCTAGTCCAATCTAACATAAGCTATCATTACATATTCTACCCTAACCTACTCTAGCCTAACCTAACCTACTCTAGCCTAACCTACTATAGTTTAGCCTATTCTAACCTAACCTACTCTAGCCTAACCTAACCTACTCTTGCCTAGCCTAGCCTACTTTAGCCTAGCCTAGCCTACTCTAGCCTACTCTAGCCTACCCTCGCCTACTATAATCTTGCCTAACCTAGCCTAGCCTACTCTTTCCTAGCCTAGCCTACCCCAGCCTACCTTAGCCAAATCTATCATATCCTATCCTATCCTAACCTATCCTAACCTACTCTATCTTAGCTTACTCTAGACTACCCTATTGTACTTTAGCCTAGCTTAGCCTAGCCTAGCCTACTCTAGCATAACCTAACGTAGCCCTACCCACTCTAGCCTAGCCTACTCTAGCCTACCTTAGCCTAATCTATCCTAGCCTAGCCTACTCTAGCTTAGCCTACTCTCGCCTACCCTAGCCTACCCTACTGTACTCTAGCCTACCTTAGCCTAGCCTAGCCTAACCTAGCCTAGCCTAGCCTACTCTACTCTACTCTAGCCTAGGCTAACCTACTCTTGCCTAGCTTAGCCTAATCTAGCCTAGCCTAGCCTAGCCTAGCCTAATCTAGCCTAGCCTAACTTAGCCTACTCTAGCTTAGCCTAGCCTAGCCTAGCCTAACCTACTCTAGATTATCCTACTCTAGCCTAGCCTAACATAACCTACTCTAGCCTAACCTAGCCTAGCCTACTCTAGCCTAGCCTAGCCTAACCTACTCTGGCCTACCCTAGCCTACCCTATCATACTCTAGCCTAGCCTAGCTTAGCCTAGACTGACCTACTCTAGCCTAAACTAGCCTAGCCTAGCATAACCTACTGTAGCCTAACCTAGCCTGACCTACTCTAGCCTAGCCTAGCCTAACCTACTCTGGCCTACCCTATCGTACTCTAGCCTATCCTACTCTATACTAGCCTAGACTAACCTACTCTAGGCTAACCTAGCTTAGCCTACTCTATCCTAGACTAGCCTAGCCTACCTTAGCCTAATCTATCCTAGCCTACCTTATTGTACTCTAGCCTAGCCTACTCTATACTAGCCTAGCCTAGTCTAGATTAGACTACCCTACCATACTCTAGCCCACTCTAGCCTAGCCTACTCTAGCCTACCCTCACTTAGCCTAGCCTACTTGAACCTAAGCTAGCCTAACTTATTATAGCCCAGCCTAACCTTTCCTAGCCTAACTTACTCTAGCCTAGCCTACTATAAACTATCCTACTCTAGCCCACTCTAGCATAACTTAGCCTACTCTACCCTAGCCTAACCTACTCTAGCCTCCCCTAGCCTACTATAGCCTTGCCTACTCTAGCCTACTCTACTGTTTCATAGCCTAACCCAACCTACTTATCCTACTCTTTCCTAGCCTAGCCTAGCCTACTCTTTCCTAGCCTACCCTAGCATACCCTACTCTAGCTTACTTTGGCCTAACCTAGCCTAGCTGGCTATAGCCTTGCCTACTCTAGTGTGGCCTAGCCTATGCTACCCTAGCTTAATGTAATCCTAGCCTAACACTAGACTACCATATTCTAATCTAACATAACCTACCATACCCTATCCTAGCCTAGACCTACCTTATCCAAACCTACTCTAAACTAGCTTATTGTATCTTAGCTTAGCTTAGCCTAGCCTATTAAAACTACACCTCAAGAAATTAATTTAAATAAAACAAAAATACAGACTATATTGAAACTACACCTCAAGAAACCAAAGTTAAAGACATTGAAATGTTGAACATGTGTACATGCATATTAAATTGCATGCAAATTAAATGTTGGAGAAACATATATTGATGGATGAAGGAATAATCCAGGAATGAATCTGTTAAGCACCAAATCGATAGATGAGATAAGCTGGACAATAACTATTGGATTAGAAAATACTCTTAGACAATTAAAAGAAGATACCAGTGTGGTTTGACACCTTAATTTCCGTCATTACGGGGCTGAAGAAAAGAATTACAGAGAAAGAGAAAGATAAAGAAAATACCCTATTCTTGTTGTGGTTTGATGAGGAAAAAATTAACATAAAGAAATCTGAAATGAGGGAACGGGTACCTGTACCAGATGGATAGATGGGATATGCCGAACAATAACTATTGGATGGATCGATAACACGGGTAAAGAAATCAATAGAAAATACTCTTAGAGAATTAAAAGAAAATATCAGTGTGGTTTGACACCTTGGTTTCCGTCGTAGTTATAACCCAGCTAAAGAAATCAATTGAAAATACTCTTAGACGATTAAAAGGAAATATAAGTGTCCGTCGTTACAGGTCTGAAGGGAGGAATTGCAGAAAGTAAAATAAAGAAAATACGCTTTCCTTGCTGTGGTTTGACTTGGTCGAAGAAATTAACCTAAACAAAATTGAAACGAAAGGACTGGTTTCTGTTTTGAGAGCAAAATTGAGGGGAAATGTACTTATAATTAAATCTTTCAATTAAAAGAATTGAATTAAAAGAAATCATTACAGTGTTGATTTGACATTTCGGTTTCACTCAATCAAAAAAAATACCCAATACAATACATGGCTGGTT
>Ga0213495_10000016_pt1 | contig 23370 bp, 15 predicted proteins | sample Lodgepole_Yose_1_FD_150982 | JGI IMG/M metagenome (GOLD analysis project Ga0213495, IMG submission 150982) | Leaf-associated microbial communities from Pinus contorta in Yosemite National Park, California, United States - Lodgepole_Yose_1 | ecosystem: Host-associated > Plants > Phyllosphere >... | reverse complement strand
CATTATATATGTTATTATGCATGAATGACTCGATATATGTCATTACGCATCAAACCTCCGCCTCCTCAAATGGCAAGAATAGGAGGGAAGGCTGTGAAAACCTCCGCCAAAGCATATATTCTCTATGCATTCATTCATTATATATGTCATTACGCTTTAAGGCTCAACCATATGCCCCACCACCCCATAAGCATCAAGGACCGGCAGGGGCTCGACTGTTAGCCCCCCCACCCAATAAGTAAAATGAAAGCGAACTCTCGACTAAAAGAAGAGGGGCTCGACTGATAAGGAGAGGAGTTACTGGTCATTATTCGGGTCAGCCATCCCCGTAGAAACTATTGTTTATGCCTTGGGAGCGGCTATGACCTCTGCGGAACCTTATATATCTTATGATGCACCGTAATTTGATCCCTGGGTGAGAAGGCAGGGATCAGATCGAAGCATAGGAACTTGAGTGGGCAATTGACTAAAGATAGGTCAGCTTACTGTGGGAAGATGTTCATCGGTTAGATAAGAGCTAGGATGCTCCCTTCTCTACTGCTACCTTAGTGAACCAAGAGGAGCACCGACCATATACTTCTTCTTTATAGAGATCTCGAACTGCGGCTATAGAGACTAATGACCCTGCTCTTGGAACTTGGTAACCTGCTTTTAGCTATCAATCTGTAACCCCCTCTCTATCTTTCTCTGCGACCCGGATACGCTGCTTCTTCAACGAGTTGGCTATCAGTGGAACCATATATCCATATATAATATACCCATATATCAAGCTAGTTGGTCCCTATCGCTTCATCATCCTCCTATTGCAAATGGTGGAACAGCAAGATCTCGATCTCGAACTGGAAGGTACGCGTAGCAAGGTGACTATGAATCTGGTTCCTCGACCGGTGCCTCCGTCATTGCCCACGCCTTTGCTCATCATGTTGGTGTTTAGAGGTCAGGTTACGGGTCAACTCCAACTCCTGCCGTATTCCCCATCGCTGGTTACTACTCGGATGCTTACTTTGGTACTGGTGCATCTGAATCTCGATATGGATCTGCTACTACTTGTTCAAGAGATGCTGATAGCTATGTGGCTCTCAAACCACCGAATACAGGGGTGCCTTTGCCGCTGCTTATACTACAGACTTAGCCTTTCCCGTCTCTGCTGCGAGATCTACTATAGGTTCAGTATCTGTCTTTTCTTATGGTACCGGATCTAGGTCAACTGAGTCAAGGTCATCAACAACCAGATCTCGATATCGATCTAGAATAGGAAGGGACATGCTAGAGGTAGCCTTGACACTTGATATTGACTTATGAATCAACAAGTGCTGGCTTTGGATCGAAATATGGATATGACACTCTAAGAAATGGGTCTGGTTCGGATGCTGTAACTATAAACTGGCAAACAAGCTAGCTCCTCAGCTGGGACTGGTTCAATGCCTATCCCTCAACTATGACAAAGCCGGGTTGTTGTGGTTCAGGTACCATATCCCTATCTCCAGTAGGAACTCAAGGTTGTATTAGCACAAGATGCCCTATTTTCCGGGTTCAACAAAGAAGGGGTGAGATGCTGTGGTTTCAGCTGTTTATCCGCTTGACGCAGTTGCTTGCCTTTACCCAGTCTGATCAGTTTCATACTAGTAAGCAAAGGCAGGAATCCAACCTATAGATGAAGAGCCTGTTCTCGGTATTAAGATTATGACGCCAGGTAAAGGAATGACTAACTAGTAGTTGATCCAGTACTAGGAGCTTATCTAGCATAGTCAATATTGGATATAACATAATAGTAAATAGCATAGATATAAAGAGATACATAAACAAACATCAAGGGAAAGAACAAGATATAACCAAGGTTTTAGAGCCAGCTAAGATAGCCATACATAGAGTGAGTGTGGTGGGGTTTTGAGTTTCTCCCTCAGCTTAGGTTATGGGGTTGAGTAAAGCTAGGTGTTGAGGAGCAAGCAATAGAGATAAAGGGAAGAGACAGAGATACAAAGTATTAGTTTTCATTCCTCTCCCCTGGTCGCTCCTTCCGGCCAGCAGCCATCAGCCGGATCTAGCATCAGGTCTAGCCATTGTCTCGGCACACGTTCTCTTATCGCCTAACTGTTTCTGCCAGCCCTCGTGCCAAGCTTCTTTCTTTCTTCGTCGGGCGGGTTCCTTCTTTCATCAAGCCCACCTAGCCAGCAAGCAATAGAAGCTAACCAACCAGCAAGCTAACCAGCTCCTAAGCTCCCCAGCTCCCCATCCAGCTCCCCATCCAGCCCGCTCACAAGCCGGCTCCTAAGCTCCCCAGTCAGCCAGGGTCCTTCCAATCAATCCAATCAATGCCAATCGTGGCTCTTGTCGATATCAGCGTCCACGGTCTAAGTGGTTCGATCGGTGGTTCGGTTGGCTCTGAATCCTAATCCTCCAGCTCCTCCTTTATTTATTCCCTTCCCGGTCAAGTATAAAGCAAGCAAGAAATCTTTCGCCCTTTCTTTATTCTTTAAGCGAGCAAGCATTGCGTACTGGGCGGGTACCTACCTATCTACCTACCTTACGCGTACTGGGACTGTCCAGTTAGCTCTAGGCTTGCTTAAGCAGGCGGCAATAGAGAGGGCAGGTAGGTGAGACTGTGTTCTTCCTATTGGTTTTCACATCCCTCACCATATGAATAGTGAGTGACCCCTCACCATATGAATAGTGAGTGGCTCCGCCCCTCTCCTTGACAGTCGAGCCCCTACCGGTCCTCACCATATGAATAGTGAGTGGCTCCGCCCCTCTCCTTGACAGTCGAGCCCCTACCGGTCCTCACCATCGGAATAGTGAGTGGCTCCGCCCCTAAGAAGTAAGGGCCCTAGGTTTTGTTTTATATCGTAAGTAAGCAAGAGACCTACCTTTTTGGCAAGCAGCAGGTTGGATCAGCAGGCTTAGTGGTGTGATTCAAAGTGTTATCGATCATAGTGCTGTACCTGTCATGCCCATCACCTTTAGAGAGATCTCTTTTTACTAGATTGGCTTCAACCTTGTAGGCTTGTTGATTCATCCTAGGGAATCTTCATTGGCTTAGTCCCACTCATACCTTGGAGGTTGAAACCCTACAAACTATAGGCAGGTTCCATAATATCTAGGGAAAGGTAGTTCTAATCACCCGTGAGATAACTAGGGTCTCTCTACTCTACATTATCATTTATGTATCTTTACAGTAGTAGATCTACTGTTGATTGATTATATATAGTAGATCTATTTTAGATTGTAGGATCGGGTGAAGCCTTGTCTTGCAGGAAATTGGAACTGGTGTAGGATCCTCTCGGACATGGATCACTCTTGGAAGGCCAGTCTCTGTATAACCAGGAAGGCAGTCAGACGCAGGCAAGCAAGCAAGCAAGCAAGCAAGAGAGGACCCCGCTTTCAAGTGCCAGTGCCTAACCCCTCCCCTTGGGGAGTGTGAGAGGGGGGGGGGCGAGGGGGGACCCCCGAACAGTGTTGTCTTTGGCGTAACCAGAAGCGAGACTGCGGACGGAATGCAGGGGCGTATCATCCATCAAGCGATAGCGATCCAACCAACCTCATGGGGAGATGCTTCTATCCAGTTAAAAGAGGGGTAATCGCAAGGGGAACGATTAAGTAGCGATAACAATCAAGCAAGCAGTATGATAAAACCACAAGCTCAAGGGGTCCAGCGGTTAGTTCGCTCGCTCTAATGACCCAACCAGAAGCGGTCTTTCTTTCACTGGCTCTCATTCATTCCCAACCAAGTCTTAGCGGTGGTTCTTTCTTGCTGTTAGACCTATATTAAGTGGGCATCGCTGTGCCCCGATCCAGCCAAGAGCCCATATCAATTGTAAAGAGAAAGAGGAACTTAGCTGAGCGAAAGTGAAGAACTAATTCTAGCTAGAAGTTCTCTTTTTTCTAACTGATATTTCATCTTTGGATAGACATTCTCCCTCCCGTAGTACTTGTTGATTGGACTAGGACTCAGGGCATGACTACAGTGGAACTGATAACGAATTTGATTGAGGATAACTTTCTGAGAGAAAGCGCTATCTCTATCAAAATTGATTATACCTAACCTCGAATCTCACGGCATGTATGTACCACCACGAATGAAGGACGCTAAAGCACCAGTTTTCCATATAGAGCAGTTCCCGAATCACCCAGTTCTAGACTGCCCGAAGTTACAACAACTGCTTTATTAACAACTGCCCATGGGTCTCTATTCTACCCGTTCGAATCACAACTGGTTAATTCTGATGCTGCTTTTCGCCTTACGTGCAGCGTTCAATCTACAGTTTTCATCACACCCAGTTCTTACCAATAGCACTCAGTTCTCGAATCACCTAGTTACCAAATAATAGATGTTCTGACCACGCTATTCAACCAGTTACCAAATAATAGATGTTACCTACTGCTCAAGGGGCTCTATTAGTCCTGGTATCTCCCGTGTCTAATCATCATCGAGATCATTGTATCGAAACCACATTTGTGTAACCAAGCTCATTCAACAGTGCTTTTCTTTCTCCTCCGGTCGCTTTTATCTCTATGCGGGCTTTCCCGGTGCGGTCGTTATTATTTCCGGGTGGATGTGGCGTGTTGAGGGCAAGGGGAGAAGCATCTGTCCAGTTGAAGCGGGGTAATTGCCAGGGTAAATTGTCTGTAGCGGGGAAACAGGGGGAAAGCTGTTGTAGCTATCCAAGCGAGCTAATGGGGCAAGCTCGATCCTTCCTTCCAACCAAGCTAAAGGTTCGAAGCATCTGTCCTGATAATACGGGGCTAAGGCATTTAGAGCTTCCCGGGCAGTATCAAAAGAAAGGGGAAGGTTCGAAGTGTCTGTCCTGTTAACGCGGGTTGAAGTGTTAGAACCTCAAGGGTCAAGGTTCGAAGTGCATGTCCTGATTAAGTGGTTTCATTGTTAGAGCTATCCAGGGCCTGTTCCAAATAAAGGGGGAAGTATCTGGCTCTGTCTCTGGCGTTGAACACCATGGCCACTGCCCTTTCCAAGGCCAATCACCACCACCAGAACCACTACCAGCACCAGCACCACCTCCACCATTGCTCATTCCCCAACATGGAGGCAAGCGATAGCGATCAGCGCTCTCAAATATATGGCAAGCGATAGCGATAAGGGGGCTATTCTTCTGTAACCAGGGCTCTTTCAACCAGGGTGAGGGTGAGCCAGCCGAACTCTCGACCACTATTTACCCACCCACCCAATAAGTAAACCCTAACCGGTAGGGGCTCGACTGATAAGGAGAGGATGCATAAGCATGCTCGACTGTTAAGGAACTGACTGATCAGACGAGATTCCACTCTCGATGCATGCCTCTGGAAAACTACCACATGCTCATATATAACTACCACCATAACAATGACTGGTCTTTCTTCTCTCTCTAGCTAGGAAATCACTCTCATTATATATGTCATTACGGCAGCATCTGAATCTCTATTTTATGAAGCCGCAACTACCACATGCTCATATATAACTACCACCATAACAAGGAGCCGTAAGGCCGCTCGACCATAAGGATGCTACAGCAGGCTCGACCATAAGCCCACCACCCAATAAGCATCAAGGAAGGCCGCTCGACCATAAGCCCCCCACCCAATAAGCAAACCCTAACCGGCAGGGTGCGTAAGCACACTCGACTGTCAAGGCCGCCATCGGCTCGACTGATAAGGAGAGGTACGTTAGTGACTCGACCAACGCCTTTTAGTTACTTATTTGAGAGGGGCACCCAATAAGTCAAATGAACCCGCTTGCTTAGGAGGTCTGCTGAGCCTACCTATTCTCTAGCCCCAGAATATATATATATCAGTCAGCCTGAGTGAAATGCCAGCCTAATTCGGGTTCTTATCTATAAGGCCCCGCAAGCCAGCCTTCATGAACATAAATAGAATGCTAGCCTGCTTTCAAGTCGGTAACTAACTACAGAAACCCCCTACGCGTTTGGTAGACTGGCAGATGCGGGTTCTTACCAGCAAGCCTTGAACCCCAAGCCTGATGGACAGGACAGATTGAGCTCAAGCCAGCCAAAGAACCCCAGCAAGCCAGCCTTTAATGGGAGTGAGTTCTATCAAGCCAGCCATTAATTCCCAATTCCCGTAGTTGTGTCTGGGGAGTGGGAATCTCATATCTAAGATACTTTCAACAACAGACAACCAACTGGGTAGGTGAGGTTATACCCTTACAGGACAGGCTTTACGAGAATGCCAGGGAGATAAGGCGCTAACGACGTCTACTTTGCCCCGGATATCTTTCATTACTCCTCTAATGCCGGTAACTAGCCCCCCTACCATATGAGTAACTTATCAGTGCATAAAGAGAAAACTCATACCGTTTTCAATTCCAATGTATACTGATTTCTTCAGTTCCTATAGGGTTATTCATATTGATTCCTTACCGCTAGGGTTATTCATAAGCGTGGGGAAAAGGGAGGAGAGGAGACTGAAACACTGAAGCGTGGTGAAAAGGTCAATTTGATTTAAGACTGAAAGGGAGACTGAAAGGATATAAGTCAGACTGAAGCGTGGAGAAGCGTGGAAAAGCGTGGAGAAGGGCTAATTCCTCCAAATGAATAGCCGAGTGGTTTAATAGAGTCTGGTTTCGGGTCAAATGGAAGGGAAGATCTTCTTTACAACAGGTCCGGAAAGGAGAGCAAGGCGAGGGATGGGCGGTAGATTGAACGCGATCATGGATCAGTGGAGGGGGGGAAATCTACCCGACTACGAAAAAGCTTGGCAACACCCCGGTTCACCATTGATGCCGCTGGAATACCTGTGAGATCGGCGCCCCCATTTTCGTTGTTACAGTGGGATAAGATTTTGAAGTAATCATCAAGCCAGGGAAGAGTAATGTCGGGCCAGACCATTTATAAAGAATCACTTAAGGGTAAGAGGCAGGAAATCTAGATGATGCTTTGCCAGATGCACATCTCTTTCGAGTAGAGATGATTGAGGATGAATTTTGAGAGATAGCAAGTTTTTTCACTATAGGTTGCACGCTGGAATACTATACTGTCACAAGGAAGAAACAGCTAGCAACCAAGGCCGAAGATTTTCAGCTGATTGCAGGACAGCTGTATAAATTAGGAGCAGATGGAATCCTTCGAAGATGTGTGGTAAGGCATGAAAGATAGATGAACAACTCCTTTTGGGTACGAGGGATCTACGACTGGTTACGTATAACTCCTGGGCTTTGTGCAATTGGGAATGACCCTTAACTTACTGACTCACTCACTGACTTCACTCACTCGGCCCCGTACCATGTACCGTCCGTGGTACAACCTCTTTCGAAAGCTGTGGGCAATAAAGAAAGACCTTTCCAGCATCCACCTCCCTTCCCTGACTGTCCCTACACCTGAAAGCACAATGTGTCTGGCATCCTCAAGTATAGGTGCATTATAAGTAAAGCATCATCGATAAATTCGATAACATTGTTCCCTGAAGCCCAGTTGATTAGCGGAGTCGCTTAGCGCATTGGATTAGTAACCAATCCATCAACACAAAAGCTCTAGCGCAGGGATGGAATAACTAGCCAGGGGATCTACTCAGCAAACACACTCATGCTCTACCACCAAGCTATCTACCCATATGCCTAAGCTCTATAACCATCCACGTTCCCAGGTCATGCTATCTAATCAGGCCGTGCTTGGCCCAATATATATTACTCCCTGGCTAGCCTTGGGAAACAACACAGGGCTGAAGAACAACCACAGGCTTGAGAACACAGGGCGAGGGTCTTTAGACGCTCGACCGTAGGGAGAGGGCTAGGCTAGAGAACACTGGCTGAAGACAGTTGCAGTTGTTGATCCAGTTTTATCCGTTATAGTTGATCCAGAACCAGCATAATCAGCAGAGCCCCCAAGCAGTTTCACCACCAGCACCAGTTGTTGTTGAATCAGTTGATCCATAACCAGCACCAGCAATTCCAGTTCCCGAAAGTAAGTGTTATAAAAGCATCTCCTTTCAATGCAGGCTGTCTGGGCATCCACCCACATCTCTCTCCCTAGATGGCTGCTCTCTCACCGCCTCGTCACCTTAGCAGTATTCTGGGTTATCTCCCATAGCGTATCCCCTCGATAGCTGCTTTATGACTGTTCCATCACCATAGCACCTCATCAGGAGGGATCTCTTGCGTCTCCCCTCTTAACCCCATACCTCCCTATCCATCTCAATAGACCTACTACCAATCTATTTTATCCCTACCTACCTCAACCAATCAACCAGACATACACTTATATACAGCTACAGATAGAAGTACAGATAACAGTGGGACAGCCAGGCATATTGACTGGTACAGCTCATATACAGACTGATAGGGACTGATAGAGAGCTACAGCTATAAGTACTGGTACAAGTAGCACAGCTACAGCTTACACAAACAGACTCATACAAACTCACACTACTTACACCCATACTCAAACACAGACACAGACATACAATACAGCTATACATCTGACTAGACCTACTGACTGAAGAGACCTACTAACAATAGAGATAATACCTAGCCAGCTACACTGAGACCAGCTAGCTACCCAATAAACCAGACATACACTTAGGTACAGGGACAGCTCGAGGTACAGATACAAGTAATACAGGTACAGCTAGAGGTGGGACAGCTACAGCTGAAACAAGTAGAAAGACAGTTATATAACAAATATAATAAGGAGAAGAACTTCATCCGACCGTGGGTGAGAGGCATTTCTCAAGGAGGGGACCCAGTGAAACAACTAGAATAAGGAGGGCGAGAAGGATAGGCTCGGAGAAGGATGGGCTCGAATTATCCTTCCATAATAGTTGTTCAACCGGAAGGTGCCCGGAGAGAAGTTAACAAATTCTTCGGCCGGCCAATTAATAAATCTCTATAGTTGGGGCTATCTTATATCTCTCTAATAGAATGGGTGAAAGGTCCTATTTCGACCTATTTGAACAGGGACTATTGACTATGTTTGCTCCTGGGAAGACCTATTGAAACTATTGGAAAGCCTATTGGCACTACCGGTACAGAGACTATTTTCACTGCTTGCTGTGAGGTACTAGCCCCGGCATATGCTAGCTATTCGAGTCAGTAGGGGGTTGAAAGGCATAGCTTTCTCTCTTAAGCCAGTCGCTGCTAACGCACGCTTAGAAGGGAAGTTCCAGGCAAGTAATAAGGGAAGGAAAGAAGGTTATGCCAGAGTGTCTATTTTGCACCATCGCCATTATATATGAGATAATCCATTATTATTTCATTTTGCGCAGCGTGCCTGTTCTTTAGTTACGGAGCCACGTAACTGGGGCAACTGAATGAACACGGGACGCTTCGCTTCTGTAACGATATATCCCCCCGAATCGGGGGAGCGAGGTAGGACACTGAAGGAGGAAACTGATACACACCCGATTAGATATGATCGATTTTGAACTGCCCGATTGCTTCTCTCCTGATATCTTCTCTCTATACCTCCTCGACCTTCCCCCTTCGACCGGAGACCCGACCTGAGAACTACCTGTATTCTTCGACCTTGTGAATTGCCTTCATCGAACGAACTGCCTTCATCGAACTGATTTATATCGACCTGCATTGTAATATGAAATCTGCAAGATGAATATAATATGAAATGGTGCAAGTCCTGACAAGCCTTAGCTTTAGCCCGTATCTCTTTAGTCCCTAGTTGCCTTAGTCCAAGTTGAACTTTTCGCATCTATGGGCTTACTCAGCTCAGAGTCTATACTGCATGTGGACTAAAGCAAGTATACCTACTGCATTTTGATAGATCCGAAGAACATACCCCCTTATTTACCCTTATTCTTATTCACTAATAATGTGAAAGTGAAACTACTTGAAGAAGAATCCATACCCTAAGGTTCCAGACCTCCAGTGCCCAGGCCTATGAAATATTTCCAGGCCTCTATCTATTGTGGTCCAGCATGTTTCTGTGGCTCGGTAACTCCCAGCATGAGTCCCTGGAGTTTATGTAAACTATGCTGCTGCTATGAAGAAGTTCCCTTCCTTAGATAGAGAGTGAGAGGAGCTGTAGTCTGTAGAGTAAGAACTACTTTCCCTACTACATTTGAAAGAAAGAGGAGAAAACTACTGGGAGTGTCAGTTCCTATCCGAAGATACTCCGAAGTGATAGTGATTGAGGTTAGTCAGATAGATATTTATTCCCTGTAGTGGTGTAAAACTACTAGTTGTTTCCGTAAGCTATACCTCTTACTCTCCCTACCTGCCTTTAGTCCAACTACTAGCCTTAGAGAGTAGGTCCCACGGCACCCTTAATAAGGGACACCTATCCTAGTCCATGCATTAATAAGTTCCATGTATACACTACTCACTCTCCTTTCTTTCTTAACTTCAATTATCCACTAAGGAGGTAGTCCTTTTTGATAACCCCGGTCAGTACCTATCATTTACAATACCAGCAGCCATACCGTCTAAACCATTCAATCAAAGTATTGACTTGAACGAGTCATACCAGAACGAGGTTAGCCTTCCAGACCGGAGAAACCTTGCCCCCGGAGGGACAAGCGGCTTCGCACCTTGGATAGCCATTACGGGGAGAAGAAAGACTAGTTCGTGTACCCTTGACCACGTACTACTATTCGGGAATACCCTTGACCCCCTACTACTTACCTCTTGGACAGTGACCGGGGGTTGCAGCCGAGAATACATCGTCTACATCCACACATTAGCCGACAAGCTGGGTTAGCCCAACACCAGGAGCTGATCAACTTTTCAGCTGCCAAGCTTGGTTTTTAGCCTAACTCCTGGGGCTGCTGTATTGCCTATCTACTACGCTAAGTGGCTTGACCCAAACTCAGTAGCTGAGATCAACTGGGTGAAACTATAGCTACTCTCACTGGGGGTTCGCCTAACACCGGGTTGCTCATCCAACTGGGGGTAACCCGGAGGTGTCCCATAAAACCGGTTCACCCTCACCATATGAATAGTGAGTGACCCCTAAATAATATAGGGCCCTCGCCCTTCCTCTGGTCTTTAGAGCGGTTCGGTTCCCTCACCCTCGCTTAGTTGTCCAAGCAAACTGGGTGAACCGACCATTGCTTACTGAAATAGTCTAGTTCTCATCCAAGCCAGTAGCTCACTGAACCAATAGAATAGCCAACCCTACCTCCTAAGCTAGTTGTTGGGCCGGTAATCCATACCGACTAAGCTACTAATATCTTCCTTGCCCCCGGAGGGACAAGCGGCTTCGCACCTTGGGATAATATATATATATACTTATTTACTTAGGAATGCAGCCGAACTCAAAACGCTGGAATGGATATTTTGGGGTAATATATAAGAAGGAAGGAAAGGGATAATCTCTCCTAATTGGTATGAGGTACCTATCATAGAATCTAGACTAGTTTCTTCTATTGTAGGTATCTACTATAGCTATAGGGAGAATCTATCCAAGGAATGCAGGTTCCGGTTTGCAGAAGTATGTACACTGGCATATCCCTGCTACAAACACTGGAATGCGGATTTTGGAAGGATCATATATAGGAAGGAAATGGTAAGAATCCCCAGTCGAAGGAAGGCTGCTAGCGGTTGTTTCGTCTACTCCGTAACACCGGTGACCCACTTATCATAGTATAAGTGCTGTGGGCGACGTTTTGACTTGGCTTGGCCAGAGTTATCCCTCGACTGAGGATTGGATTAGGGAAAGAGAATATTTCATGTCCATTATATTATATAGCCCATTATATAGGCATGCATGCGTATATGAATTTCATGTCATTCATTAGGCCAGAATCACTCACTATCAGGGTTTCAAAACTATATCCGGTCATCACTCGATCTGGGATGGATTTGAGCCCAGGATCAATATATTTCATTGACCATTTTATTGCCATCTTTCCTCACTGGGTATTGGGGTGGGTGGGTAAATAGTCTTCGGGTGAGCCATCTTTCCTCGGGATTATCCAAATAAAGAATAGATAGAATTATAGTGTATATATATTATCCATCCAATCCTATTTATACGAGGGTTCGTAACTTACCTTACCGACAACTGGCTCTACTTATGCGTTATTCCCTACGGAACCCCTATTGCGCTTGGCCTGGCGGGGTTTAGGGAAACCCCTAGACCTGCCTGGCTAACGGGAACGAAGGCACCTATAGTCTTGCTCTTGCCACTGATGACCCTTACTACTTGGTTTGGGGAAGAGGTGGTAGCCCCTGACTCTCTGGGGTGCGGGATGCTTGGCTGAGCACTACTTACCTTGGATTCCAGCCAGACCATCTAAACCATAGCTCCGGTACTAGGTAGTTCGCGTACCCCTTACCTCGTTATACTCTTGGGTTGAGGAATACATATCCTGCTGCCAAGCTTGGTTAGCCAATAAATAGAGCTACTATACACATGCTTGCATAGAGAAAGTAGATAGACTGGATCAACTGGGTTAGCCAAAGACTATTACCGGTACTCGGTTTGCTTTCTGGTTCAATAGACTGTCCTTATTAGTGGCAAATTATCCTCTAAGAACCTGGTATTCTAAAACCACCTTTACCTAGCCATTTATTAGGGGCCGTATAACGGATAGTTTCTCAGTTTCAAAGCGTCTTAACCCAGCCATGACCATATAACAGTTAGCTCTGGTTGAGGTACTGCTTATAAGCCCACAAACTTCAGCTGTTATATCTTGAAAATGGCAATCTCAAGGTAAAGCTAGGTTGTTGGGGCATATAAAAAGTGAAAAAGATGGGGAAGACTAAGGTCCTTATAAGGTCCTCGCATTTCATTACTTACCTATTGTATGAAAAGGGGAAAAAAGGGGGTAAGGAATGAATTGGAGATCAATGCATTTGATACTATGTCTCTGCCGTTCCATGTGAACGCTATGGATCCTGAGATCGAAATCCAATTGATGAACAAAGGTGTTTCCACCTTTATGCCTTTTGGAGGGCTCGAGCGGGATAAATTGTTGGAATTCCATGAAAGAGTCCCAGGCATGAAAGAATGAATCTCATCCCATGCCCATGGAAGATCGTATCAAGTCAGCGGCTTACTATTATGGGAATCAGCCAGCAGTATCGTAGGCAATCAGTATTTGCATTGGTGCTTCCGACTTCTGGTACCAATTGCATTGATATTTAGATAATGGAAACCTTTTTCTTTATTGAATCCAAGCTATTGCATAGAATGAGGCTACTCCGTTTCCCAGTCATGGAGGGATAGGCCTGGCCAGCCAACCTTACCTACTTTATAAATGAATTCCGAACTGGCTGGTTAAGCCCGCAGTGAACCCTCCTCGAATGCCGTTGGGAACAAAGCTATGCGCCCGTGTATTTATTTATACACAGTTCAATATATTGTCCCATCCACCTAGCTAACCCGCTCCTATAGTTTATTCATTTCAATGGCCTGGGCTTTCCCCCAATGGATAACCCTAGCTCCTGGACTTATAAGGGGAAGTATTACGTCTCACCCACTCGAGCTTTGTATAGGAATTCATTTCATGATTCAGAAATATCGATATTGCTACGGGGCATTCTTAATGAATAGTGAGTCGATGGCGGCCTTGTGTCGAGAGTTCGGCAAGCTCACCCTACCGGGCCTCAATTTCGTAACCTCAATTGAGTCCCTACCGGGCCTTCGGGCCTATTGTCGAGAGTTCGGCTGGCTCACCCTCACCCTTATGGTCGAGCGGCCTTACGGCTCCTTAAAGGCCTTTACTTTTTTCCCGAACCACGCATTCCATAGGTAGTGCGGCATGGCAGGCAAATCCCATCGAAAGGGCAGATAGGGAGGCCAAGTGACTCCTTCCCCTAACTATACCAATCGGAAGATTTCCCTTAAATGGGTGATGAGGCATATGGATAGAGGGTGGGCGTAGATAGAGAGTAGAGCAGTTGGGTGGGATCTAGATGCTGCGGGATGGTGTCAGCTACTACGTGCATGAGACTTCTGCAGGCCCATCTCATCCACCTCTATCTGCTAGCCCTGTGTAGGAGCAGCCCAGTGACCAATATGTACTGCTTGCGCTCCCCGGGATTATTGGACCAACCTCCCGGCCCGGACGAAAATAGTAGGGTGGGCTTCTCAAAAAAAAGATTCAAGTAGGAAGCGGCACCTGCCTTTCCCAAAGTACCATGGGTTGCGACTAGACAGATAAAGACTATCATCGAAACGAGAATATCCCTTCCCTGATTACAGGAAAGCGCCCTCCGGGACCTTTCAAACCTCGTTCCAAAAAGCAGTTATGAGGTTGGATCCCCGCTTCGTTCGGATTACCCTTCTCCCCTCGCGATCAGAGGGAATGGACATAGTCATGGTGCTCAGAATAGATAGTCATGCTTGTCTGTTGCTCTTTCGCTCCCTTTTCTTATAAGCGCTTCTCGGAAGAACGAACGAAGTGCAGTGAGCGATAGCAGTGAACTAACACACTTCATTCACGCTTGAAGGCCTTTAGTCTTCATTCACGCAACTATTATATATGTCATTATGCATTGTCACTTGATCGAATTGAACGGTGTTGGTCCTCCCCACTCCAATGGGAATATCACCATTTGAACTACCTGACCTCTACCACTATGAATCGATTCAATGATGTTCGCCGAGGTACATGGTTTGTTCCTATATCTATTTGAATATATAGCAATCTATACGTAGATGATGTATATTTGTTAGCAGTAGTATGAGTATGAGTATGATGGATGGGATGGAAAGACTTCTTTTTATTTGTGCTGGCAATTCAAGTGGTCATTATTTATATCTGTAATTCTTTCTGTATTTCTTTATGGGGAATCGTCTGGGATGCTCTCATAATCCAGACGCTATTATATAATATAAATAGATAATGGGATCTATGTTTATAGACGATCTTATGGCAATACCTGAGATTTCTTATTTACCTCCCCCTAGGAAAAAGAAGTGAGTGTAAGTAAAGCATAGCTCTGCCTTATCTTATAAGGAAGGTAAGTCAGTGTTCTTTTCCGGTATTCCAATACTAAGGTGATTTTCACCCGGTAAGTGGAAGGGATCTCTGCGCTTGCCCAAATTGATTGAACATGTTCAATAAAGCGCAGATGCTGTACACTTACTCGAGTTAGTTATTGCATACAGACATAATAGAAAGCCCTAAGCCTTGAAGTCAGTGAGCATCCTACGGGCGGGTTTCTAATTCTACATCGGATGAAGCGAAATGCTTTATTTGGGGTGGGGTGCCACACACTATCACACACTTTCCATGGGCGCCGCATCTATTACTTCTTTCTTCCTAAAATCTCAGATCGAGAAGCCCTGAAGAAGCGGAACAACAGGGCATTTATACCTTTCTTCCAGCCAGCCAGTAAGAACAGGCCTCACATTACTAATGGCCTTGTCTGCGAGGCCGGATGAAACGAGAAGTTTAGTTAGTTCTCAGACACTGGCTGTCGAGATCAAATACCGAGGAAGGAAGATATAAGATCCATGCTACCGGCGGTGCTGGCATGCGTTTGTGTTACCGGCTACCGGGGCATGCTTGCTCACAGAACGGCGTCAAAAGAAAAGCCGAGGGAACCTATGAATACCCTTACTGAGCTGAGGGTCGTCGGTTAGAAAGAAGTATTCATTCGACGATATAAGAAAGCAGCTAGCTCTTGCCCTTTCACTTCCTATTCCGGGAGGATCAGCCGGCTATTTTAGCTCAACGCCAATCACTATTAGCTTCTGGTCGAATCGTTCGAGGCGTCAATGCCGAGCCACTTAACTAAAAAAACCCCCAAGCATACATATAAGGTAAGGGGGCGGGCAGGTAAGGAAGGCAGGCATAAGGAATTGAAAGCATAGTAGTGGGATAGACAAAAACTAGACTATATAGCCACCGCTACCAGATGAGTCACTTCACTTTGAAGTCGCATTGAAAGCCAACAATAGTGCCCCAAAACACCTTCCTGGCATTTGTTTGTCAATACCGCACCGCTCTCTATGCCAGGAAAGTTGTGTGGGCATCGAAAATGGTCATTTCATCCGGCGAATAAACCCCATTAGAAAAAGACCAGACAAACCAAGCCAGGTATCTCTTATCAACTGGAACTGCACTATTAGGATTCTAATGTAAACTACACCCCAAGTTCATCAGCAGGGTTTGTTCGTCAGCTAGAGTATGGTTGTTCATCAGCAGCAGCAGGGTTTGTTCCTATAGTGGAGCAGCACCATGCAACGTATCTTTGTTCCCAAAACCAATGGGACCATCATCTTAGTCTTACCCCAACAGAATGGGACCATTATATCTAGTCTGATTATTACCTATGACGACTACCCAAAGTTAGCCCTATGATTACGAGCATGATATGAAGTGGAGATTCTTCAAGTGGAGTTACGATGAGAAGTCGGATTCGATAAGTTGGATTATCGCTATGACTTACCTTACCTAGAACAGGACCACCATGATCTTGAACAAGTATGATCATTCTTATTCGCTATGATCAGTTAGTATGATTATATTACCCAGTATGACTCTTCGCTAAGATCAGTATGATTATTCGATATGAAATGAACTATGAAACTAGCAATATATTCCCTATTCAAATTAGACATGAAAGAACCGAAGCGAGTTAGCTGGAGGAGGTTCTATCTAGTGGAGTCAAGGAGGATTAGTTGGTTATAAATAGTATTGCAAGGAGGAGCTATCTCTAGTCTTGTTAAGCTGGCTACTGCTCCTACTCATTCCTGGCCTACCTCCTTTCATTGAAGTGAAGCACACATAAGCACACACAAGGAGAGAGAGGCCAATTGGATTACATTCTCATTGGTGCACAGATCGATACAGCCAGGAGGAAACCATTGTGCTATCTACCTTTGCTATTGCTGCTGCTCACTACTGGTTCTGTGTTCGGCCTGTCGGATCTGGTCCCGTAGGGTATTGTCCTGTAGGGTCTTGGCCCTGTACTTAATCAATGGCTGGATCGACTGAAGCAACTGCTGCTCTAGGTACCTGTGCTTCTCCTGCTCTTAGGTATGTTGTTCCTGGGTATGGAACTGTTCGTGCTGCTTAAACAGAATCTACTGATGCATCTACTACCCTTGCTTCTGTTGCTCCTTCTAGACTACTAGACGAGGTGCTGGCTTTGGATCTGTATAAAGGACTGCATAATCAAGGTAAGAAGAAAAGGCTGAATCTGCTGGATCAACGTACTCACCAACGTGTGCTTCCCCTGCCCTTGCACTTGCTTATTCCCTTACCCATTCCACCTTTGCTTACTGAATTTACCACTTTGACAAGGCTCCAACCCCGTCTTTTTCGACACCTCATAGTGGAAGGGTGCAGGTAAAAGGTATAGTAGTTCCTTACCCCGTTGAGAGGGAAAGGATAAGTCTAATAGTAGTAGTTGACCCACTTGGGAGGATAGAGTCTGGTTCCTTGCCTCATGGGAGAAGACGGAGACGAGATACGCACTTGCCTGCTGGGAGTATGAATAGTTCCAACCTAGTGAGAAGGGTGATGGCGCTGATTCGAGGATGCGTAAGCAGGCTCGACCAACGGGAGAGGAAAAAAATGATCCCTACCTGATTGGAAGGGAGCGATAATAGTGCTCATCGGTTTCAAGGAAAGGAGTATAAATAGTTCCATACCTCATCGAATGGGTCTATCAAAGAGCACCTGATGAAGGGAGGCAAGATGATAGTGCTTGCCCGGACGGAGAGGATATTAGTATTTCCTTACCTTATTACAAGGAAGAAATACTAGTACTTGCCCTGCTTGAAAGGAGTATAACGATTCCGTACCTCATGAGGAGAGAGGGAGAGAATCAATGTATTGCCCTACTTGAAGGAGTATAAATCAATTCCATACCTCATGGAATAATTCTCTCAGGAAAAAAGTAAGTCAATCTGACGAAGGAAAGGTATTAGTGCTTGCCCTACTTGGAAGGGTCTAGTTAATTCCTTACCTCACAGATGAAGGAAGGGGATGGAGTTCTAAAAAGAGTATATAAGCCCCCGACCTCTAATCGAAGGAGAGGAAAGAGTAGCCTGCCCTAGTTGAAGGGAAAGGATATAGTAGTTCCTTACCTCGCTTAGGAAGGGTATGAGTAGTCCCTGTCCTCATCGAGAGTAAGAGGGGATAAAAAGAATAATGATACTAGTGGTACTGCCCTAGTTGGAAGGAAAGAGTCTTAATAGTTCCTTCCTCTCCTCGACCTCGTAACCTCGGCCGAGTCCCTCACTTCTTTGGGGAAGGTGAGCGAGAAATCCCTCACCATATGAATAGTGAGTGACTCCGTCCCTACGGGCCTGTTAGTCGAGCGGCCTTACTAACCTTCCTTTCATTTCTTCCCCTCAAATTGCTAGCTGGAAGGTAAGGTCTATGTCATTATGCATTTCTTCCAGTCATGATGCCATTAAAGGCTCTTAAGAAGGGAGAGGAACAGGCCTTCACAACGTTCTACCCATGACTACAGGAGGTGTTTTGACAAGTTGTGGTGACCCCACCATGCCCAGTCCGACGTGAACTGTTCTCTCTCAATACCCCGTCCCAGGAAGGTGATTTGTCCTCTCCTTATCAGTCGAGCCTGCTTCCGCATCCTCACTAGTTGCCGAGACCCTATAGGCATGCCACCAAGTTGCACAGTTCGACGTGAACAGGAAGGTCCGGAGGGTCTTGCGCTTCCGAGTGCAAGGAGATCAATAAGAATAGGAGAAGGTCAATGAACCCCCATGGCTTCCTCTTTTCTGTTTAGGAATCACCAATGCCGTCTTGTTGTCTGTCTGTGAACCAATATGTGAACCAATAAATAAGCCCATCATTAGCTAGAACTTACCACCTAAGGAAGGCGAGGTTGAGCCATTCATCAGGTGTGGTGATTATTGGGGAGGTGGGTGATGTAGTCCCACCAGTATGAAGTGGTAAGGTAATATCCATCTCATGAATCCATGTAATACATCCCCAGAGCTGCCAGTCATATGGGGTGATACCGGAAAGAAAAGTTTAGCTGTAACCAAGCCCCTCCGGGACCTTGCCCCCCGGCCCCTTATTTCTCCTCTGGCGGCTTCGCACCTTAGAATGAGATATATTATATATGTAATTATGCTTCAAGATTGAGCAATTCCACTATTTAAGAGGGGAGCCTGCTCAAACATCCGCTAAGGAAGATAAGTTATTGAAGTCTGATTATGATTCAAACAAAATGAACGAAATCGTGGGTGAGCAATTCCGATGGCGGCCCGTTGGTCGAGCGACTTCGTACCCTTTCAAAATAGAAGTTCTTCCCCCCCCCGTACCGTATAGGCCCCCGGTGAAGCATAAGGGGGGTAATCTTTCTTTCTTTTATCGAAGGGAAGGCCCTTTTTATAAAAGGCCCTCCTTCATTAAAGAAAGATAGAACGCTGCTGAAGTTATATGCATATCTCCGACCAAGTACTTTCGCTTGGTAGCTCCGATACTTATCCATCAGCACTTTGACTCTCTCTATTGGTCCACCTTCCTTCGCAGACAACACCTCTGACGAAATATACCGGTCAGCAGAGAAACCGGGAGCAGATCATATACCTCTCTTTCGGGTATCGTGAGATGAGGAACCTGGGTATGTTAGCTTTGGATGTCAGCTTTGGATGTCAGCCAGCAACCGACCAGCAAGCAATCCCCGTCAAGTTCATTGTTTTCAGTTAGCAAGAAGAGATCGACGGGTCTCAATTGAGGTCGATATCAGGTCTTCGGTCGATGAAGGCAGGTTGAGGACCGGAGGGGCTCGACTGCTAAGGCCGCCATCGATTTGGAAGCTCATCCATCATATGGGTGAGGGTGAACCCACTTCACTTTGAAAGTGATGTTTTATTTACTGAAGATTGGTACTTCACAACGTTTCGAACGGATAGGGGAATGGCACAGCTAGGATTCTGGGATTGCTGCTTGCTTGCTAGACGAACCCGGATGCTCGGGCTGGCAGAAGATACGAAACGGGCGGGCCCAAGAAACCACGGGCTGGGATAAGAACCGGCTGGGATAATAAATAATGAAACGGCGGGCGCGCTTGCGATTGATTAATTGATGGCGGGCTGGTCGAAGAAACGGCATGGATGGCCGGATTGCTGGCTTGCTAGAGGAGCGATCGAACCCGGATGCTTTATGCTTGCTGGCTTGACGAACGAATCCGGATGCTTTATGCTTCTTTGAGGCTTGAGGAAATGCTTGCCGTTTGCTTTTAGGCTTTAGGGAACCGGCTTGATCCCCCCGGATGCTTGCTTTTAGTTTGGCAGAGAAAGGGAGAGAGAGAACCTGCCTGAAGCTAGGACATTCTTTACTATGCGTGGTTGCCGCAACCCAACAGGCAGGCGATCTTGTTTTCTTACTTGCTTTTCTTCTGGATTAGTTTGACTTGCCGGGAGGGAGGCGTCGACCAACACACCCCACCCTAGGCCTGGACAACACTATTATACTTCGGAGGTGACATGCCTGGACACCACGCTAGACACCGTCGAGAGATAGATTATGCTTCGAGATAAGAGAGAGAAGAAACCGACCAACGAAACCACCGAAGGAAGACCACTCATTTCCCACCGATTAGCCACACACGACAGACACTGCGGGCGGCCATCTGACCGGATGGCACAGAATGAACGAGACAGAGCGGACAGAAAAGAACACACACTGCGGGAACACGCTTACTGACCTTCCCAACCACACTAACAAGAGCCACACGAACCATTCACCATAAGCCTTGAGCCTTTTCCTCTGGATCATATCTATCAGGCTAGGAAGAATCTGAATCACCAATTTCTTTCGGCTGGTTAACACCTTTCTCAGGTAGAGCCCGCGCTTGGAATGGTAAATTCAGTAAGCAATGGTGGCGTCGCGAAATGATATAGAGAAGAGAGTGCGAATGAACGCGTCCTATCGATATGGTAATTTCAGTACAGAAAGTGGGCGTATAAAGATGATAGAGAGAGAACGCGAACCTGGCCTTCTTTCCTGCTTCTCTCTTGACTGCATTATCGCCGAGGAGTGAAGGACCCGGAGGGCGCTTTCCTGTAATCAGGGAAGGATGACTTTTTATTACTGAAAAAAGTTCATTTGACTTATTGGGTGGCCCCTCTCAAATAAGTAACTAAAGGGTGGTCGAGCCTGCTTACGCATGATGGCGGCCTTTTAGTCGAGCCTGCTTACGCATCCTTATCGCCGAAACCTTTATTAGTGATTTCAGAAAGACTTAGGCTCAACGGACACTACATTTTGTACTGCTAAAAAAGGGGCTTTTCAGGGCACTAAAAGTATTATCGCTGATAAGCAGACTTAGTCCCCGCCATCTAGTCATCCATCCTCGTTTTCAACTAGCTCTTGGGTTCTTTCATAAAGGCCGCCCAGCAAGGATCAAGGCTCTCAAGCTCAAAGCCAATGATTGCATCCCGCCAACCATGGATAAACGTTATAAAAAGGTCCGGAGGTCTTTCGCTTCTGAGGGCAAGGAGTGGTTCATGAAAAAGAAAATAGACTTTTAGTATCGCGATGAGCAATGACCTTCTACCCCCTAAAAAACACTTTTGATTATATCAAATCATTTGATAAGTTTTTATCTAATATTTTATACCGAGACTTTGTGCCTGCTCCAAACGAGGTAGTCGATCTATAAAGAAATCAATTGGTGCTCTGCTCTTTCTTGTCGATCTGAGCATAGTCATCATCGGGTGTAACTTGTATAGCCAAGCGTTCTAGCGTAAGTTCTTGCCTCACGTATTCAAGCAGCCCTCGGTGAGTCAACCGGCAAGCAGCTGTGTTCAACCAGCCTCAGATTAGATCGACCAGCCTCGGTTAGGTCTAGCAAGCAAGCTCCCCAACGAGCTAACCAGCAAGGTCCCCAACGAGCTAACCAGCTGCAGCAAGCTAGCAGAAAGCCAAGCCTATCCCGTTTGTTTTATTTCATCTCCCAGCCCTCGATTTCTCTCGACCAGCCCACCCGCCCGCCAGCAAGCAAGCAATAACCAGGATTGTGGAGTGAAGGGTGCCAGCCCCTCCACCCGATGCCTTAATATCGAGGGCTCCGCTCCTGTATACTTTCACTTTGAATATAGCTATTTTATACGTTATATCTTGCATCAACGTGATATCGATTAATGGATTGGGATCTCGCTACGCTCCTTCTTTTTGAACTTCTTTAGGTGCCGTAAGGCCGCTCGACCAAGGGGAGAGGAAGAAAACCCCACCGTGGTATGCGCCAATAAGACCACCCCAACCATAGTGGGCCACACTAGTGGAACATATATAGATAGGGTGATCATTGGTCTGATGCTTCGGGCGAAATCAACTCCCAGGGTGTGACGGGCGGTGTGTACAGGGCCCGGGTACATCTGAGCAGGAAGGCCCTCTCTTTGAACCTTGTAAGTAAATGGTCGAACTCACAGATAGAAACTTAGTGCCGTTTGATGAGTAACTAAGAACGAGGGAGAGGGATACGGGAAGGATGAAGTAATGGAAGAGAAAGTAATTGCTAGTAGTAACGACTTGTCACGATCCATTGGTTTATATATCATCCATGTTCTAGGTGTATCGGGATACATTATTTTCGCTAAGCGTATATAATAAAATTGGGTGAAAGGGTCCACCCCGCGACGAAGGATGGGGTACTAACTGCCCCAAGACCAAGGGGGTACTAACCATTATTTTAGCCCCTGTCCTCTCCGAACCGCAGGAGATAGTTGCCCATCATACGGCTCACCAACTTCACTTGCTCCGATAATGTTAGGTCGGGGGGGGCTCGGGCGGGTTCACGAACGAAGGTCCTCCTGAGCTAGGCTAGTAAGGTCCTGATCTTACGCATAGCGAAGCTAACTCAGGCTTTTAGGGGAAGAAATAGAAGCGGGACCTGAGCTATAAGGAAGGAAGGTAAGGTTATCCCTTACGCTATGCTCTTTGAGGGAAATCAATATGAGTAATAACCTTACGCTCTCTTACCGGCCGGGAATAGAGGGTTGGTCCGGTCCTCTGCGAGAGATTCCACGGGCGGGCGGGTAGGTCCTTAATTACCTGAGCTAGAGTTCGGGAAGAAAGGCCTTTCTTTCTTCCCCTAAAAGCCTTACTGAGCTATGCGATTGAGGGGAAGAAATAGAAGCGTGAAGGTTCTCCCTTTCCGGTCTATAGTGCCCCTTCCTCGTGACAGTTACGCTATGCTTAGTTCATAACCAACCTACACACACCAATTCTGTCACTGCCGATCTTGCCGTAACGGTTTCAATAAAACAGGGCCCTATATTTCTTACTTAGGGGCGGAGCCACTCACTATTCATATGGTGAGGGTGCGTAAGCACACTCGACTGTCCAGGACCTTTAGGTGCTCGACCATAAGGACCTTTAGGTGCTCGACCTTAAGGGAGAGGGAGAGGAGAGGGGCGGAGCCACTCACTATTCATATGGTGAGGACCGGTAGGGGCTCGACTGTCAAGGAGAGGGGCGGAGCCACTCACTATTCATATGGTGAGGACCGGTAGGGGCTCGACTGTCAAGGAG
>Ga0213495_10000015_pt1 | contig 25693 bp, 21 predicted proteins | sample Lodgepole_Yose_1_FD_150982 | JGI IMG/M metagenome (GOLD analysis project Ga0213495, IMG submission 150982) | Leaf-associated microbial communities from Pinus contorta in Yosemite National Park, California, United States - Lodgepole_Yose_1 | ecosystem: Host-associated > Plants > Phyllosphere >... | reverse complement strand
CCCCTCTCCTTGACAGTCGAGCCCCTACCGGTCCTCACCATATGAATAGTGAGTGGCTCCGCCCCTCTCCTTGACAGTCGAGCCCCTACCGGTCCTCACCATATGAATAGTGAGTGGCTCCGCCCCTAAAGAATATAGGGCCCTTAGTAGCTCGGGATGACACTGCAAGCTTTCGTTTGGGCATAATATAGTCTCCATGGTTGGAGAGTCTTACTGGCACTATACTTGGCTTTCTGAAATTCCCACTTCTTGGGTCGCTCGACCAAAGAAATAAGTAAGCGACTGCTGAAGCGTAATGACATATATAATATATGCATTTTCTGGTGAGCGTAATGACATATATAATATATGCATTTTCTGGTTGCTTGCGAAATGACATATATCGAGTCATTCATGCATAATGACATATATAATGAGATTGATTTCGGTCACTAGAGAGAGAGACGAAATCAAAGCACACTCGACTGTCAAGGATGCGCAAGCAGGCTCGACTGATAACCCCCCAAACCAATAAGTAAACCCTAACCTTTAGGTGCTCGACCATAAGGACCTTTAGGTGCTCGACTGTTAAGGAGAGGGAGAGGATGCGCAAGCAGGCTCGACTGATAAGGACCCTTTAGGGTGCGTAAGCACGCTCGACTAATAAGGAGAGGGGGCTCGACTGATAAGGACCTTTAGGTGCTCGACCCTAAGGGAGAGGAGAGGAGAGGACCTTTAGGTGCTCGACCATAAGGACCTTTAGGTGCTCGACTGTTAAGGAGAGGGAGAGGATGCGCAAGCAGGCTCGACTGATAACCCCCCAAACCAATAAGTAAACCCTAACCTTTAGGTGCTCGACCATAAGGACCTTTAGGTGCTCGACTGTTAAGGATGCGCAAGCAGGCTCGACTGTTAAGGAGAGGGAGAGGACCTTTAGGTGCTCGACCATAAGGTCCGGTAGGGGCTCGACCATAAGGGAGAGGGATTTCTCGCTCGACCATAAGGGATTTCTCGCTCGACCATAAGGGCCGCCATCGCCGCCATCGAGAGGAGAGGGAGAGGAAATGACATATATAATATATGCTTGGATTCGAGAGCGAGAGATAGAGAAAGTAGTTTGAAAAAGGGGGGGAGCAGAATGATTTCACAGGCTCATGCTTCCGGGGCAGGGGAAGCAGGCCACGCCCTGCCCACCGCGGGACGGGCCTTCGCGGTCACTCCGGTGCGAGTGCGATCAGGAGAAAAAGGTCGGGTGGGTTCTACGCACCCAGTGGGTGTGGGAATCACCTTCGGCCCCATTAGCAAGGAATATACATTAGGGGCAGTCGGCGGCCCCATATCCCACTCACATTAGCACTCCATCCCAGCGACCGCCATCACGGTGGTGAAATGAAAGGTCACCTATTAACGGTATAGCATCAGGAACCTCAAATGCCGAGGATCCCATCTCCCTATAGATTGAATCATTGAAAACCCCATGCCATCCTACAATCCATATAACTGGGCTCCAACCCAAACGGAACCATTGAAGACCCGGTGCGTATAGCTCGGAAATAGGATTCGTATCGCCCATAAGGGGGCGGACACCGTAGAACAGGCCCATGAGGAAATGGCAGATTGGGATATGAGTCATTGAGTCACTGAATGGAGGTAAGGGATAAGAGGGGACGAGTGGATTTCAGGTCATTTGGGTGATTGATTGATTTTCTCGTTTGGATCTGAATCTTGGGTGCGTAAGCACACTCAACTGTTAAGGAGAGGAAGTTCAATGCACGGAACCGAACCTAGAGGGCCAATACAGCCCCTGCAGGGTACGCTTTCGCTCATCGGATGAGCTACAGCGCTCCGGGACAGGATTTCGAGAAAATGATGATCGACGACACTGATGAAATTGCACTTGAGTGATTCGAAATCCACTCCTTATCAGTCGTGCACCCTGACGGGTCCTTGCCCCTCCGACTGATGGATGCTACAGATACAGATTTGGCTCGATGGATGGATAGCCCTCGATAGCCGGGACTGGGTTTCTAGCTGAACCGATCATGCTGGGGTGAAGCGATGGGCGTGACCGACCGACCCTCTTTGGTCCGTCATGCCCCTCCCATATCTCGGAAACAATTCCGACATATGAAACTTTGTAAAACACACAAGGCGGTGGGTGGTGGGGGAACGCTGGGATAGGTTAGGGTTCCCGCCTGTGTGTGTTTTACCAATGCTATCATTCTACCAGTTACTCAATATTCTGGAGGAGCCAGACCGGTTCTTTCTCTGAATTATTTGGTGAGATCAGCCTTTACCTGGGCACGTCGCACGTAAAGGCTTGATCAGAGAGGCGGTCGCTTCCTCTCTCTTAAGTCCTATACTTAAGTCTTAAGTCGCCTATAAAGACCCCCACAGGGTCTGCCGAGTAAGGCATCGTCTCAATGGAAAGACACCCCCCCTCATCGGGGTGGGAAATCCTGGTTCAAATCCAGGTGCTTTAGGTGCCTTTTAGCTTGGCGGAGGGTTGAACATCTTTCCCTCTCCCCCCCTGGTCGAGCGTTAAAACCCTACTAATTTGGTCATTTTAGCTTGGCGGAGGTTTTGGAATATTGAGCAACGAATGAATGCATAATGACATATATAATGAATGTCACTATCTCTGGTCTCGAAGTCACCTCTAAGTCATGAAATATCAGGTTGGAAAAACCACAATGACATATCTAATTCATGACTGGATTCGAGAGCGTAATGACATATATAATATATGCATTATCTGCTAAGGCATAATGACATATCTCATTCATGACCAATATAAGTACGCCTATAAGAAAGCGTAATGACATATATAAGAAATCGTAATGACATATATAATTCATGACCAGCAGCCACTCCTCGGCGATAGCCTCTTTTCTTTCCTCAATCCCACCCATTATAGACAAAGAGAGATAGAGATAGAACATGCCGATGCCTTAAATAAAAAACCCATTCTGATCGGAACAGAAGATCTAGTAAATAGAAGGGATGGGTTCTCGGTCCCTTTCGTCTAGTGGTTAGGACATCGTCTCCTCATGTCGAAGACACGGGTTCGATTCCCGTAGGGGATAGGTAGGTACTCATTCCCGGTCTCATTGCTGAGTGACAGGCTGAGAAGCACACGCACCTATATGCATATCCATATATCATATCGAGACATCCATAGATGGGTAGAAGAGATCTATTTATATCCATATATGCATATATCTACATATATCCACACCCATATCCATATATCGATATGGATACAGATATAGATCCATACATAGATACGGATATGGATCTCCATCTTACTTACGCGACTTAATACTGGCTGGCCTGGTGGGGGGCTTAAAATGCCCACGGTAAACTATATGGGAATTGGGTACGGGTATGTACAGAGCGTGGAGCCATCCTGCCTGATGGGTGCGCGCTTTCAATACGTTACGCCTTCTCTTCAACGCGTTCTTGGTTGGGATGAAACTGACCCTGCCCACGAGGGGGAGATCCGACTGACCCTACTAAGAAAGAGGAGACTCAGGATGCGGGGCCTGCGGCAGAGCCACAACACGGGAAAACGAACAACGAGATCATTGATAGGTATAACTGGCTCGTGGCCTGTTGAACGACTACAGCTAGCTGTAGCGAGAACCTGAGATCGCTGATTAAGGGGCGATCTATAAGGGGCTGCTATGTACACTTGGGTGGGCCATAAGAGCCCCCATTGTCAAGATGTATGTATGTATGGAAAGGACCTGAGCGCTCATCCTGGCTCGCTCCGGCCGGTACCTATAGATATAGGGGGGATAACGAGATGGATCGGATTCCTAAGGGATCATTGACCATGGGACCAGCCGAATCGACGTCCCTGCCTCCCGGAGAACAGCTGTTGTCAACGAAGCGACCTGTACATTCCGTGAAAATGAGAAAGGATTATGGGGGACCTGGTCCTCTGGTCCTGCAGGCAGAAGGAAGGCCGCGAGAGGAAGGAGTGGATACTAGGAAACATATCCCATTATGTAAGGGGACAAAGGTTTCCATCCGTGCAAAACCAGCAAATAGCGTATATCTTATCTAAGAGTATAGTAGTTTCCCAAACCGATAGGGATAACGGGAAAGGAAGAAGGAGGAAGAACCGCGAGGTTATCCCTTCCCCTACCCCCCGACTAGTATAACCTTGCGGAATCACCCGAACCCAGGCCTTCCTACAGTAACTTAGTGCTGCGCCGCGCTAATTTAGCCCAAGCCGGAGATGAAAAATATCTCCGAATCCCTTCCTATTCCTTCTTCCACATGTTCAATCTTTTTCCAGCGGTTTTCCCAGAGATCTTTCCCATTAACGCCACTCTAATTCTGCTCATTCATGGAGTTGTATTTAGTACCTCTAAGAAATATGATTATCCACCGTCAGCAAGTAATGTGGGTTGGCTTGGATTACCCAGTGTTGTGCGCCTAGGAGGGTTTCAACCCGTCTCGACCAAAGAGAGAGGAGGGCAGCGCGCTTCGGAATGCGAAGGTTTCAAGTCTTTCTCGCCCGGAATAGCTCCCTCACCTAATGCATGCGCGGGTTCGGACCGCAGGGAACCGTAGCATGGGGGTACTATCATCGTTTTGCCGCCGCAAGGCTGGCTAATCGCAACAGGGGCGAGGTAGCTCCCCTCAGGATGTTCCGGAAGGCGCATGAGTCCGAACGCTATTATTAATGTGCGACCGACCCGGGGCCGGATTAGTACCTGTGATTAACAGGTTCGGCGTGGGCTGGAAAGAAACGGCGGCAGCGGCGAGTAAACGACCGAACGTGCTGCAACCTAGGGATCACCGGGCTGCTCTTTCGCTCTATAGGGATCGGGGCGAGAAGTGGGGCATAGCACAATTTGGGAGGGAGGAGGGTTTGGTTCGCCCGCCAGCCAGGGTGACTGATCCTGCCGTAGTGTACTCCTATTGCACCAGCAACCGATGCTTGTCGAGCATACGACGATGCGTGAATAGCCTTATTCTTTTCTTTTTTCATCGAATATTGAATCGAGGGAGGAAAGGGCGGTAGATGGTAATGCGATGTCCTACGCCGCGCGTCCCCGCCGAACCCGTGCTGCGCCGCGGAAAGGGCATCGGAAGATGGGCGAATCAGGAGAATGCCATACCAACCAATATGGGTTTCAATACTGGGTCATATCGTATGATACAACTAAATGGAACCAAGCAGCCGAGGAACTAACTGGATAGGACCTTCCTTATAGATCGAGCACAGGATAGGCAAGAGATCCTGTGAGTTATGGGGAATATATGCTCCGGGATCTGCCGAACAGCTGACCCCCTGCCCTGACCCGTACAGTGGTTTTGGGTCTCGTGGGCTTCTGCGCTATTCTCCTGGGTGGGCATACATAATAGCGCATATTAGTATTAGGCTCAATATGCATGCGCAACGAGGCGAGGAAGGAATAGGCAGGCACCACTCTGGATCCAAGTGGATGCTACGCTACGCCTGACCCGCTGAGTGAGCGATCTATGGCGATTCTGGACGCACGCACCGGAGCCTCACCTATATGGGATATCCAAAAGGCCTCCACGGGAGAAATAGAAGGTGGTTTTTCCAGAGTTTAGATCTGATCGATTCCTCCATCTGGCTGCTTTCTCTCGTAAAGCCAAAGACGCCCCCCGTTCATTGAGGACAAGGTACAACTGTTGGTAATTCCTACCTATAGGTAGGTAGGTAGGGGCGAACTCGAAGGCGTCTGGACATGATCGAATAACCTAGATCCGGGCTGGGATAGTGGCATATGCCATATACTCCTGCTGGGGGGCATCGAATGCCCATCAGTTCCGAAAAGGTTCGCTCATGCGCATCCTACCTACCTACGGTTCCGCTAGTTCGCGCAAATCTGAATGAGTTATCACGGACGAGCCACATGCAGGGAAACTCGCATGTGTGGTTCTGGCCGCCTTCGGTATCTAATAACCATGCTTTTGCTCGCCGCTGGCGCACCTCTCCTTGCCCTCCTATTTGTCGAGCAAGGGAATAACCTAACTATCGCCCATTTTTTCCGGAATCATTTTTTGAGGAAAGACGATTCTACATATTTTTGCCAAATCTTTCTATTATTAAGTACGGCTGGTACCATCCTGATGTGTTTCGATTATTTCGAACAAGAGAGGTTTAATGCTTTCGAATCCATCGTATCAATTCTACCTCCTACTCGCAGTACGCTCTTTATGATCCCGGCTCATGATTCAATTGCCATGTATTTAGCTATTGAGCCTCAAAGTTCATGTTTTTACGTGATCGCAGCATCAAAAAGGAACTCTGAATTTCCCACGGAAGCCGGCTCGAAATATTTGATTTTAGGTGCATTTCCCCCTGGAATATCATTGTTCGGGTACGACCGGACAACTACCGATATATGTTATTCCCGTCAACATTACGGCTTATATTATGGGTATATGTTATTCCTGTAAACATTACGACTTATATTATGGGTGGATATTGTATCAAATTAGAATTTCCATCCGTTATGGCAATATTAGCCAATATATGAATAGGGGGGGGGACGAATCTATTTGATTCTATATAGATACATATGTATTGGTATATACAGGTACGTCTAGGTATATATGGGTGGGTATATCTACCAAAATCTTTCCCCTCCTCGCCAAACGTCCTTCAGCGATGGCGACGGGCGGCTATGTCTTGATCTATATCCCTCCTACGTGCACAAACAATATGAGGGACTCTATAGAGATTCCCCTTGGTCTAATCCCACGACGGAGAGTATCCCCGGCGTCAAGTTCGGATTGGGGGGAGTAGAGCGAAATGGATCTCCTTGGAGGGGTATTCCGAAGGTGTAACCAGGGCAAGGCAACGGCGGGTGCAAAAAAAAGTGAGTTCCCGATACTGAAACCAGAGGAGCGACCAGTTGGTTCACCAAACCCCAACCCAGCGTCACACGATATCCCTCCTGGTCCGACGAAGGGATCCAGTGCCCTTATCCCGACTCCTCCCGGAATAGCGTTATCGGAGCCGAGCCAGGAATGGCCGAAGTGATGAGTGGACACCCACCACTCTCGGTTAGAGAGGCCCTCTTCAAGACATTCAGGAAAGATGCTCACAGGGGCTAGAGACACTCATAGGGACTTCTACCGCGCACGCGCTGGTAAAAACCACCCACCTCGACCGGATCTACCGAACGGATCAGGCCCGGTCACGTAAACCACCAGCTTCACCAACCAAATGGTCTTGGACAGAGACCTGCTGCTTACTGCCCACGGAAACATCCGATCCCCGATTCGAGAAACCTCACTACTACGGAAGAGAAGCTTGGCAGGACAAAGCCGGTGGTTAGGCAGACGCCCCATTGTTCGGGGTGTTGCTATGAATCCGGTGGATCATCCCCATGGAGGAGGTGAAGGACGCACGAAAGGAGGTAGACCTTCGGTGTCACCTTGGGGAAAGCCCACCAAAGCTGGATTTCGAACAGTAGTGGGGAGACGCAGAAATCATTTTATGCCACGACGATCTATATGGAAGGGCAGTTTCGTCGATGCTTTCTCGTCGAAAATGAGGAGCAAGAGGGAGAATATTTCTAGCAAGTTTCTTTTTCTTTTGGTGCTCCTTATTTTTGGTTATCTTATTTGTATGAAAATGGGCTTTATGGCCTATTTCCTTTTGGTCCTTTCCAAAGTTGGGGTCCTTTTGGTAGGGCGAGCCCTCTCTTTCTTTTTCAGAAAAATGGGATGCCCGGGAGGAAAGACCCTGGCTCTTTTGTTTTCTTTCTGGGCACTCCAGGAGGCTTCTGCCTCCACGCCCCCTTTCGGGAATGCAGTTTCGCCCGGAAGGGAGCCTGAGCTGGATTTGCGCTTAGGTCCGCCTGGAGTGCAGGTCGAGGAGCCAGAAGGCCTCTCTCCCGCGGAGAGGCAGCTGATGGAACGCCTGACTAGAGATGGACGTGATAATCTATCTCTGGACGACATCCAGGCCATGGTGGGTTTGAAGGAGGATATCGTGACGAGGATATCCCAATTAGACCCCCATCCGTTCTGGACAGAGCAGAGAGCTCGCATCATTTCTAGTTACGTCGTAACGCCGAGAGGCGAGGAATATTCCCTTAGGACCCTAGAAAAAATTGCGACGGAATTAGGGGACCCAAATACCCTAAATCATTACTTTCTCAAACGCATGAGAAAGCTTCGAAAAGATTTTGAATTACTCGGTCGCTTTTTCTAGTTCCGATGGGTGAGGGTTTACCTTTCATTTCAGGACCTTATCTATCTCCGTTCCCAATCAATCACTATGGAGACGTATTCCACCTCACCCAGGGGGAGAATCATGAAATGAAAAGCAGACCGACCCCCACTTCTCTTATTTTCTCTCTTACTTATGATCCATCCCACCCATCCCAATCATTTCGAAGACGACTCCGCCGATCCCACCCAAACAAAAGAGAATTTAGAATCAAGTCCCCTCCGGAATTTCCTTCCCCTCCGTTCTACGTTCCCGACCGAAATGGATCTTGTCAAATATTCAACATTTCCTATGATCATTTCTCTCTCAGGTATTCGGGGAATCTTCCTAAATAGACGAAATATTACTATTATGTCAATGCCAATTGAATCAATGTTACTAGCTGTCAATTCGAACCTTTCGGTATTTCCCGTTTATCCGGATGATATGATGGGTCAATTATTTGCTTTATTGGTGTTAACGGTGGCAGCTGCGGAATCTGCTATTGGGTCGGCCATTCCGGTTATTACTTTCCGAATTCGAAGGACCATTGCAGTAGAATCTATCAATCGCATGAAGGGTCGAGCAGCACTAATTATTATATTATTAGTTAGGAAGAAAAAGTGGCTTGTTCCCCGCTTTCTCTCCCATACGGTCGAGCCAGCTTTCGCTTCCTCCGACCAACAAATATGAAGAAGTATACTCCTCCGACACAAGTGCATATTCCAAAGTTCCCATTACATTGGCTTCCGCCAACCCAACCAACAGTGAATTAACAGATAAAGCTAAGCCCCATCCATTATTGATTGACTAACTTACTGATGGAACCCACCTAGGTGGCTAGCAACACAGGAAATTTTGAAAGTGTTGTTAGAGCTCCTTATTGGGAGTCATTGAAGCAGTAATCGTTCGTTTTTTATTTATTATATACGTAATTAGACTTACTTACCGGGTTATACCTACCGGTTATACCTATAGTTACCTGAGTCTATAGTTACCCCCTCACTTATCGAAAGGTTATCCCTTTAGCAGGCAGAGCTCGAGTTCTAGCCCAGGATCAGGACCTTACGCAGAGCTCAGTCTTTGGGGCCAAGGAAATGATAGGCCAGGACTTGTACCTGCCTGAGCATAGCGAAGGGTAAACCTTTCGTGTGCTTACTGGCTGGAAGGAAAGGAGGGGTTGGCCCGGAAATGGGTTTGCTCCAGGGTAGCCCAAGAAGGGGGACTTTAGTTACTCGACCAATGGGAGAGACCTTCTTGACTACTTCCCAGGATATATACCGGTGAAATCGACTACTTACCGGATATATGCGGGTTAATGAGTTAGGTAAGACCAATTCCAAAGAGGCCAGATCTGAAGTCCTTATTTGGTCAAGGTAGCTGAAGTAAGTTCCTTACCTTACGGGAGATGAGTTACAGATAGTAAGTATGATCCCCACCAAGGTCCGGAGGGCTTGCGCTTCTGAGGGCAAGGAAGATTCCTTATTCCCCTCCCCGACAGAATCAATATCCTCATTACAGGGCTCGAAATAGGAGGCTTGGATATGGACATAAATGTGCCTTACAATGCCTGTTTCGGACCCTTAATAGGGGAGGTTTGATCCTTGCTTTCCAGCTTTTCAGCAGGAGATGATTCTATTCCATAGTGGAAGCTCTTTATTAAGATACAGATCCACCCGCAGTTGACTCAGCAGCGGGAGAGGCAGCCTCTTCGTTTACTTCATTGACCTATAACCAGTAGAGGTAGAGGCACCAACAGCAAAGGCGAAGGTAGAGGTCTTTAGGTCAATAAGGAAGAGGCAGAGATTTAGCTGGGTATCGGTATCAATATAGAAGGGATCCTAAGCAATATGGCGGTGGGGAAACCACTACTGGATATGGATCAACCGGTTCCAGGTCAATAGCTGCTGCTTACTCTGAAGGTGGTAGTGCTTACTCCGCCTTTACTGCTTCCTGTGCTATTGGTTGGCACTCCTCTCCCCTACGATCTTCGAACGGAAAAGGATCGCCTATCTCGGCTCGGAGGTGCTTGCGCGCCTGCCTATTAAGTCAGGTAGGTTTAGGAAAGGGAGAGGGCCTACCTCTCGGACTGCCGTTCTCCATCCATATATATGTTCATTCCCAATTGATATATGAAGGGAGGGATCGAGATCTTTCTTCCCTCTCATCGTTCATCCATCGTTGCTGCCCGTGTATCAGTCCCAGCCAGTGTGGCTGGCTGATCAGCGGCTGATCATCTATCTATTGGTATTGTGGTTCAACTCGATACCCTATAGGCCTAACCTAATAGTCTTTGGGGAATGCCAATAAGATTTAGTATCTCGATCGATAGGGAGAGGTCATTTAGGCACTCGCTCTATAGTTATATACTTACTGATTCCTTTAGTTACTTATTTGAGAGGGGGCACCCAGCAATCAATCTATGCATGCGTAGGGCAAGGCCCCGAAAGTCTAATTAGCGAATGAATGCCCCTGCCGCCTGGCAAGATTAAGACCCCGAGCCCTTATTTCTCTATCTCTACAGAAAAGGAATTCTGAATCGCTGATACATACAGAGATAGCGACTAACCAACCAGACCAAGAACGGCGAAGGGAAACATAAATATCATGTCACAGGATCGAAGGACCAAGGAAAGGGAGTGCCACAGACCTGCCTTCCTTCCTTAAATGCGATGCGCGTATACATTCTCTGGCCGGCCAAATAAACCCGAATCGTCCCTAAAGCCCGTCACCCATCCCTTCCCCGATGCGGGAAAGCACAAAATCCCTCAAGCCAAGTGCCTTATCTGCCCTGCCTAACTCGCTTCTGCCCTGCCTTCTCGAACCCTACCTCAACCCTTCTTTCACTTACGATGCTCTGGGAAACAGACCTCACTATCCTTCCTCCCTCTACGCTCTCTTACCTGCCTGAAGCAAACCCAACCAAAGCAAAGCGAAGGTTAAGGCTCTCTGTCCCGCCTAAGCCTCTAACTGCCCTGCCTCACTCTGTCCTTCCTCCCTCTAAGCTCTCTGCCCTGCCTAAGCGGATCGCGTTGCACGCTCTAACTGCCCTGCCTCACTCTCTATCCTTTGTTAATAAGGACAAGTCAATACTTGACTTTCAATAAATGAAAGGTGCGTTTAGCTCTTGTCCGCATCGGACAAGGAGCGTAGCCGCTTGTCCGCATCAGGCAAGGACCTTTAAAGGTACTGGAAGTGACTTATTTCCTTGGCCCCTACCTGCCTGATAAGCAAAGCGGCTCGTATGTTTTTCATGAAGTTGTGCCGCCAATAATAAGAATAAGGGCACTTTGATGCCATCCCATTTATATAGAAAGGGGGAATAGACGGAAATGGTGTGCTCCTGCTTCATGAGGCGAAGTTATTATATAGTGAAGGTCCCTTTAGATATAGTAGGGGCCGCCCTTATTTCTACTATTAGGGGAAAGTGGAACAGGCCCCTAATGGACTGCTGCCCAACTCAACGGATTATGACAGAAAGACCTTAATTTCCCACTTCAAGGTCCGATAGGTCTTGCCCTTCATAGGGCAAGGACAGGTGAGTGTAAGATAACTCGATAGGCCACGTTTCCCTATTGAATTTACTACTTTGACAAGCTTTCACGTAGATAAGCAGGCTTGCTCCCTCCTATATGACTATCTCCTCCTTTCGACACGGTAGATGTATAATTGTGCTAGCGATTCTCTCTATAACCCCCTCTTAAACCCACCCTATAATGCATGCATGGAAAGCCGAACCCTTCTGAAACCCGATCTAACAACCCAACTCACATACCACTTTCATCGGCGGATAACCCGCATGCATACTATAAATAAAAGAAGTAGCTGCTGGGTTATTCTCTTTCCTTACAGCAGAGTTTCTCCTTCAGCTCCAGATACAATGGACCCTGCATCTAATAAAGTCGCACCAACAGCGGATCAAAAGCAAGATTGAGAACCAGCCAGCCCAGCCCACCACCTAACCTACCTATTTTAGGAACCGCCTTCCTACTTCGAACTTGACTGCTTTCCCAGCGTTAGAGTACTGTTTGCACTTAGATAGAGTAGTACTGCTTGCCTTTATAGAGTAGAACTGCAATAAGTCGGCTTGTAAGTAGGCTTGTACCCACCATCTAAGGGCGCATGCATGGAGGGAGGCTGCTTCTACGTTGCCGGAGTTGCTCAAAAAAAGGTGCCTGCCTGGGGAACTATTATTTTAGAGATAGATCGACCGGCTTCATTGCTTCATTCTAGTACCTTCCTATCCTATCGGAGTGAGGCCGGCATTCCATTCAGTTAAGGGTTTTCCCCTTCCTCTCTCTACCTTATGGTCGAGCAAGTGCCTAAAGGCGATGGCGGCCCTAGTGCGTGAAAAGTTGAAGCCATTGCCAGCGGAAGGCGGAAGCGCGCTCAATTTGACTTACAAGAGGCTTTTTTAGCGCCGCCTTTCGAGCTTCTTTTGAAGGGTGCTTTTGGCAGACTTTTAGTTACAACCCCTATCCGCTGATGTTACCCAGACCTGCAAGCAAATGATTTCCTTCCTTTATGTCGGCGGGTGCATGGAAAGGCTGCAGGGATTCTTTTTGAATAAACATTTCCAGAAGATACCAGCCATACACACACCTGGATATCTTATAAATTCACTACTTCAAGGTGGCTTTTCCCTTGCCCTCAGAAGCGCAAGCCCTCCGGACCTTGGAAAAAAAAGTAAATAATTACCTATCAAGGTCCAATAGGTCTTGCCCTTCATAGGGCAAGGTGGTTCGCTAGTTCAAAGGCGGCCTGTGAAGGGCAAGCACCGTTGGACCTATCCTGGGGTGGTAAATGATAAATAGAAAAGGTGGCGCTGCCCACCAGCCCAAGATATGGTAAATTGAGTAATCAAAGGGTAGGGTGAAAAAGCAACAGGGACAGAGACTACGGGCAGGGACGGGGGCTATCTCTTTTCTCTATCCATTGGGGCGGGTCTATTAAGTGATTGATGCATCACCGATTAGGTTATCCATTTCTATTTGTGTTTTCTTTAACGCAGCGGAAAGAATCTATTTATGAGCCCTCCACAGCCATAATGATAAGCAAGCAGTAATATAATCAGCCAGCAGTAACAATCGATCATTCATTTGCAAGTAACGAAGCAAGTAACGTTCAGCCAGTCACGAACTAAAAGCCAGCAAGCAACAAGCTTTCAAAGCCAGCCACCCAAGATTAGTTTGATAACGAAGTCGCTCGCCACCACTAGAGGTATGGTATGAGATAATAGATCTATTCCCCAAAACTTCCGAATTGTATTGTTATGAAGTTCAATTTCAATCTATATATGTAATCATGTCATTTCTATATCACAAAACAGAAAGAAAGCCTTTTCACGACCTGTCTCAATTTCTTTTATGCCAAATTCGGGATACAGAAAAGAAATAATGAAGTGAAAGGCTTGGTCATTTTGAGTCTAAGTTTCTTTTCAATTTTTGTTGACATTCATTATTTGTTGCTTAGATTTCAAAACTATCTAAGTAGGGCTTTTTTGCACATTTGCAAAACCATTTCCCACCAACACTAGACATCTCTAATAAGTCATATATCTAGGCTAAGGTCTGGGGACTCAAGGAAGGGAAGGTAGTCCAACACAGAATGACTGTAGAGAGATATCGTGTCATCCCTGGGTGGGTTACGTATGGACATGAAATCGAAGAGGGTAACACCATAGCCTCCCTAGTGGGTAGGTGTATGTGAGTGCTAAAGTGAAAAATCCATATGCTACACAAGGCGCCCTTTGTAAGAGATGCTATCCGTAATATGGGAATAGTAGTGAGTTGCAAGGAAGGAGAGAAGTCAGCAAAATGAAAGAAGGAAAAGAGAAAAAGAAGAGTAACAACAATAGCAAGGCAATTATGCATGGGGAGGAGCCTACTAGTGTGTGTAGCAGGAGCTAATGCATGTACATGGGGAGGGGGTAGTCCAGTAAGAGGGTAGGGTAGGCCACTGGTAGGGCGCTTAGAGGGCGCGTTTGAAGGGCGAGATAAGATGGCTCTGGTAGGGCACGCTTATACTAGTCCTTACCAGAGGATGTACGAAGAAGGCAAGGTGTAGAACATGTCGGCAAGTCAGAAGGCCAGGTTACGAGCATGTATGTGAGCAAGTAATAAGGCCAGTAACCTCACCGTACTGGGTGTCAGACCCAACCCGTATAGGCGACCCTTATTTGAAGGCAAGTACGACGATACGATAGAGTCAGGCAAGTCCTAAAACCAATAACTAGAGCGGCAAGTAATCACGTTGGAGTAAGGCAAGCGAGCCAACCCGTCTAAGAGCCAGTCAAAGCGTAAAAGCCAGTTACAGAGCCAATAATGCGTAAACCTGACTATCGACATATAAATATGAGGCGTAACTTATGGTGAAGCCGAATTTGAAAAGTGATGTCTACCTGAGGTATTGCTCTTATCACCGCCCTTATACCGCTCCTATCATTTTATACCATTATCCGGGTGGACAAGGCATGAGGAAGACCATCGGCAATCTCATTATATACGATTGAAATAATGAAAGATATAGGGCTCCAAGGCTCTAGGAAATGGCCTCGGAGCCCCCGTAGGACCTCTTAGATTCTTCATTTTAGATTCATTAAAGAAAGAGTTAACCTTGCCCCCGGAGGGACAAGCGGCTTCGCACCTTACTAATATGGATTTGAGTTTGAATAAGGAGGCCCCGCGGGGCTAACAACCAATAAACCAGTTGGACATGTACTTATCTACCAGTTGCACAGTTACTAATCCACTTTGGACATGGACTTATCTACCTAGTGCGTATATCGACCTTTGCGTACACTTATTTACCTTTGCGTATATCGACCTAGTCATCGACCTTATAATACACCTTGTAATACACCTATCTACCCATTCCACATTGAGGAAAGAACAGATAAGCGCTCCATTCACCCAGATCTCAATGAGTCCCTATCTGAGTATCTCCAGAAATGTTATACAACTGTATCATCCACATAGCACAAATCCGGGTCACACCCAGAAAATCGGGGTCTTACACTCACCCTATATCCCCACACAATTAAGGGTCTTCCCTCTACACCCACCCTCTCCACACCCTCTACACGAAGGAAGTCTTTTTACATCCCGTTAAAGAAGTCTTTTACTAATGTTACTAATGATTTGCTTTTAGGATGAAGGCCCTCTCCTTTTAGTTCTTCGAGTTCCTCTCTTTTGGGGCCCCTCCCCCAAAAGAGAGTTGCTCCTCTCCTTCGTAACCTCAGTCGAGTCCCTCCGGGCCTCTCCTTCGTAACCTCAGTCGAGTCCCTCCGGGCCTCTCCTTCGTAACCTCAGTCGAGTCCCTCCGGGCCTCTCCTTCGTAACCTCAGTCGAGTCCCTCCGGGCCTCTCCCTCGTAACCTCGGTCGAGTCCCTCCGGGCCTCACCATATGAATAGTGAGTCCCTCTCCTTATAGTCGAGAGTTCGGCAGGCTCACCCTACCGGGCCTCTCCTCACACGTTACCTCTCCTTTTAGTCGAGAGTTCGGCTGGCTCACCCTCACCCTGCGGGGCAAAGACCCGAGGACCCATGCTTAGCTTATCGAGGAAGCTTATTGAGTTAGCTTATCTCTTTGGAGGAAGGACAGAATGATTACCAAGGTTGGGTTGACCAAGGTTTGCCAAGATCGAGATTGGATTTACAACCCAATTCATGAATTATTTACTGAGATTAGCGCACTATAGGATCGACTATAGGATTAGCTTAGGTATCGACTATAGGTAATCAAATCATGTGCCGTTTATGGAATCAAGATTAGTGGGATGAACCAAATGGGCACATCCATGCTCGTAAACAATTCGGTATAGAAACAAATGCTCACATGCATGGGAAGCAACTGGATAAAGCTAATGCCGTAGAACACGCTCAATGGCCATTCATAGGGAATCAAAACCTGAGTTTTAGCTATTGCTTCCTCGCTTTATGCCTAAAGAACCAATAGATTCTAGTTTGGCAGGGCTAGGTACCGAGCTGGTAAATTATCCTCTGCGAACGTGGCGTATGGGGATGGGAATTTAGACTTAATGAACCTGGCCTTCTCTTTATAGGGGTGCTAGATTCTCCCTATAGCCAGCAAAGCCAGACAAGCCCACTAAGCAAGCTCTTCTTCGCACGCGCCTTTCATTCCCGCTTCTTTCTTCCAATTTCAAGCGCACCTTGCCGAAGTACTTATCGATTCCTTACCCACCATCCCTCACCCATCGGAATGAGTGAGTGACTTCGTCCCTAAAGGAGAGATTTCAAGGCCAAAAGGTAGGAGGGAGAGGTAGGAGATGGCATAATGACATATATAATGAGATATCTCTTTGTATACGATATTCTTCTCCAGTTCCTCTCCTCTCCTTATCAGTCGAGCCCCCTAAAGGGTCCTGTTAGTCGAGCCCTCTCCTTATTAGTCGAGCGTTCGTTCCTCACCCTGCCGGCCCTCACCATCGGAATAGTGAGTGACCCCTAAATAATATAGGGCCCTTGATGCTTATTGGGTGGTGGGCTTTTGGTCGAGCCTGCTGTCGCACCCTTCAAAGCCATCCATTTATTGAACAACTAGCAAAGCGCTCTGTCCCGCTGTTTATGTGTCTCACCTAGCCTCTCCTGCCTCGTAGCTCTCTTATCTGCGCCTAAGCTTACATGAATTTTTGTCTTTTATGATCCTGACCTCGAAACCAGGACGATTAGACTAATAAAAACAATCTGACTTGGGCTCAGCAGCATGAGCATAGACCCATGGGTCAGACACCTTTAGTGATTTTGATTTCCCGGGCTTAGATACCTTCTCGATTGAACGGGCTAGTAGACCCCTATAAACGTCTGGTTATTTTGACTTTCATGACTTTCCCTCCCGTCTTTATAACAAGTTTATAACACCCTTGAATCGCTCGACTGACTGCTCGGCAGACTCGCTACTTGTCTCAAAACGAAGAACTACTGCTGCAAGTCTTGGTCCGGTTGGTACTTATCTTGGCTTAGCTGGCACACAGACTACTTAAAGGAAGGAATATCGGGCTTAAAACAAGCATTCAAGTCCAATTAGCTCAGAATAAACAAGCTCAGCAACAATGGTTCCTGGTACAGATTGAGAAGATGGTTCAGGTTCCGTTCCTAATCCTGATCCTCTCATTAGTAAAGATCCTGGTCTTGGTTCAGGCATTGATGACTTGGGCTTGGAAAGAACATCAGTACTTGTTGGCTCAGCACAAGCTGTACAATAAGCTTCAACACTCTGACACACTTACTCAGTCGAGTACTGCGCATCTTAACCCGTGGCATCTCAAAAAAGTAATCTTCCTTCCCTCCCCCCTCCCGGCATAGTACTCCTTGTTCTCTTCCCTTGCCTTCTTCGCCTTCGGCTTAGGAACCCTTGCTTACTTATTTATATCTTAAACTGAAAGATAGGCAGGAACATAAGTCAGAACATAGATAGGCTCATGCGCCTTCGGCCTCGACCCGTTCAGGAGGTTAAGACAGCATCGGCTTCCCCTGTCGTTGAATTGGCTCTGTCTTCGGTCTCTCCCCCATAATAAAGAAACATTGAGGCTCACTCATGCACACATATGATCATGATAATTTATTGGTTATGCCCTCGGTTGCATTAGCTCATGTCCCTGGTACTCTCTTATTGAAGGATCGACAGGTTGTTTTTGAGGAGTCTAATAAAAGGATTTACCAACCGTCTATTATGAGTCCCGGGACAAGCAAATAAGCCTTCTAATTAATCCCTTTCCGAGTACTCCCTATCCGAGGAAGGAAGTATGAATCCCGAGCAACCGAGCATGAAGCCTTTGATTGAATCTGAATCTCGGGCAAACGATTGAGAGTCTGATTCCCTCCCAACCGACTGCCCTATCTATTAACCGGAAACCCAGCACGATTGATTCCCAATTTAGTTGAGGCACGCCAGTTCGAACGAGGAGCTAAGCAGCCAGTTGCCTTCCAACCAGCCAGCCGGAACCAGCCAGCCAAGAGACAAAACAGTTAGGCCAGCCCGGAGGCTCCATCCTTCACCCCCAGGTTAACAACTTGAAGTAGGGGATCGATCAGGCAACAGAGTTGAACTCCCATGAAAGCATGCTCGCCAGTTCGGGTCTTCCCTTCCCTTCGAAAACTTTGGATGATCAGTTAGGCCTTCCTCCCTGCTCCCTGCTGAAGGATGGAGATTGACCGGTGCGCTATGAAGACAAGAACTCCCTGGGGCCCCCACCATCCATTCACCCATTAGTCGAGATCATTATGCTTCCTCGAGCTTCAACTATAGGTAGGAAGGCGAACCTGAGGGAAGGGACTCCGCACCACCGGTTTAACTATCCCTCGGTCCAGCTAATGAAGGACCGGTTGAACAATCCAATGTTAGCAGGAGAGCTAGCAGAGCTGTTACCGGACCAGCGAGGAGAGCAAAAAACTAGGGCACCGACTCCTTCATCCTTAACTCCCGGGGGTGAGGATGGAGAAGCTTATGGAGGGATGAACCAGCTGCCTACCATCCATTTTGATGATTGAACCTTCCTTCATTCCATCCTGTAATCTTGATTTTCTGTTGGCTGGGAAATAGAGTTTAGTTCTTTCTTTCCAACCGGGGGTTCAGGGGCTTAACCAGCGAGATCTCCCCCAGCGAGGAGAGCAAACCATCTCTTACCAGGGGGTGTGGGTAGGCGAGGAAAGCAAACTTGATATCTTAACCAGCGAGATCAGAATAGGTAGTCTAGCGAACTGCCCACAATCGGAGAAGGGAAGGGCGCAAAGAAGGTAGGCGGAGGAGGAGATTGTTTAGGAGATGGGCTAGCTTCCCGGAGGAGGAGATTCCCGGCCAGAAATAAGTCAGGTGCCCTCCCAGAAGTTAACACGGGTCTGTCCATCCTTCCCGGTTGGATGTAGTTTTTTATGGCTGGCAAAGAATCTAGATAGTTTAGCTCCATGACCAACGGCTATATAGTTTAGCTCCGAATTACCTGCTCTCCGCGTAAAGGATTAGGGGGCCCCAGGCAATATCAACTATAGATAGGATGCATGGGGTTGGGTGGGCTCAGGCAGTAGGCTTCTCCCTCACTTAGGCTTCTCCCGGATCTGAACTCAACTACTATCCTGGGGCCATAGCTTCCATACCGTAACCTAGAACTCCCACCCGGATATATTTGTTACCCCATCCTACAGGGAGGGGGTGAAGGGTGGAGCAGTGGAGGAAGAGTAAGTCAATTCATCTACCGGGGGTGTGGGCTAGCCTGGAGTTGGAGGCAAGAGGATGCGTAAGCATGGCTCGACCACCGCCCCCCACCCAATAAGCATCAAGGAAGCAGGCTCGACTGATAAGGAGAGGATGCGTAAGCATGGCTCGACCAACGGGAGAGGATGCGGAGGCAGGCTCGACTGTTAAGGAGAGGATGCGTAAGCATGGCTCGACCAACGGGAGAGGATGCGGAGGCAGGCTCGACTGTTAAGGAGAGGATGCGTAAGCATGGCTCGACCAACGGGAGAGGATTTCTCGATCCGCAAGAGGATGCCTAACTTTATCTCCTCGATCGTGGGTGAGGGCAAGGAGAACTTTATCTCTACTGTCCGGTGAAGTTCAGTTGAGTACTGTCCGACCGGGCAAGGGGTTTACTCCATGGCTGGCAGTGATGACCCCACGGAAGGAAGTAAGGATGGAAGGGTGCAGGATGAAACGGGGGTAATGAACTAGTTGGGGGTGCGGGTAGGAGGAAGAGAAAGGTAGTGAACTCCCTCCCGGAAGGAAAGAAGCTCAACGAGGTCGGGATAGCGGCAAACGAACTTACCTTTATGACAGCCAAACAATTAGGCCAGCCACCCAGCCAAGAGCCCGGTAGTTAGTTAGGCCAGCCAAGAGAACAAAAGGGTAGTCTCGTTTCATCGAGTAGCTCCTCCCGGCTATCCTGTATTTTGAGTTAAGGTACAGGGTCCATTACTTTTACCTTTGCTACTGGCTGTGCTTCTATGGGGTCATTTACAGCAGGGGTTGAGTAAACAAGGTCAAGAACTAGCTTTGGAACTGGGAGTGGGTGCTTACTTTACTACTGCTTTACACGGAACCATAATTGGATTTGCATCACCCGTGATCGAATCCATACCCGGATAAAAGAGTAGCCCCAGGAACGGGAAAGGGTACAGGGTCAGGATTAGGCTCCACTTTGGCAAACCCAGAACCAGCCATCCTTCTATGCCTCTGCCATTGTTTGTTACTCCGTGGGATCTAATGATTCTAAGTCAAAACAAAAACTTCTTCTCTTGCTACTGGTAGATCTACTCCTACTACTAAGGGCTCTGGATCTCCTGCCTTTCTTCCTACTGCTTCTGGTTTCGGGTAAACTGCGCGATTGGAGTCCCTTTTGTCGAGTTGATTGAATATCATATCCCGGTGGTAGAGTTTCTTTCATCTCCTTTCCCTTCCCTTTTCCCGTAACCCTGGGAGCATGGAGTGATGGATGCCCAACCCATGACTTTCTCTTAGAAGCAACACCAGACGGATGGTCCCGATAGATAGGGTCTCCCTTTAGCAGAGAGAGATCGTTGAACTGCCCCGGATTAGAGTCATTACAGCTCGAAAGAAACTTTAGGCAGATATCGTCGCGTTGAACAACTGCCGGATAGCTTTATTATGGGCCATCAGAATTAAGCAACCTCCTTGGATGGGGACGGGCTTCAGAAATTGGATAGGATATGCCCAGACAACCAGGCAGGATATGCTTCGTTTATCACACTCGCTGAATTCATCTTAGGAGGTATGGCACTCTGACTATTTACCTTTACCCCCTTACCCTTTACTTACGTGTTTCCAACTAGGCACCCTTTTATACCCCAACCACCTATACTAGTTACCTACCTAATACTCACTTACCCAATTTATTTATGGATGCCCCCACACCGTGCCTTCCTTGCTTCAGGCAGGAATATGGGGTACAGCGCGCTTAAACCAGTATTACCTTTAGATACCAACCATTTACTTTATTTTGGATAGATAGCCCTGTCGGTCCTCGGTACTGCCTCTTGAACTACTGTCAGAAAAGAACAGATTGATCTGAGACTTAGTCCCTTCTAACCCTTATACCCTGCCACCTATAGCTTCAGCCAAGAATAGGAGGGTAAGCGATCTTGACTCCCTCTACCTTGTTTCCACACAAACTAGTTACCCACCTGAAGAACTAGACCTGGTAGCCCTAGACCATGAAATGAATGAATGCACTTAGTGTAGTGAGTCGGGACTTCCTTACTTAATAACTTAACTACTCCCAGAACCCCTTTAGCGGAGATCCTTGGAACTTCAGCAGGCACGTCGTGAACTGCCAGATAGTTTTTCTCAACAGCCAGAACTTATGAGACATGGCATGGATCCACAATGTACTTTCTCGTGGCCATGACCTTGTATTGATAGCATGGATCCATAGTGTATCTATTCGTGGCCATGATCTAGCATTCTATTACATGGATCCGCAGTGTATTTTATTGGCGGCCATGCTTTGTACTCCTTTTTTGCGAGCATGGGTATGCCTACCTCGGGGATGATATATACATACTTGGTTGATGATTGATTGCAGGTACTCTCCAGCTCCTGGACCTCCAATTCATTTCCTTGCACTAGGAAGCGCAAGCCCCTCCGGGACCTTGCATTTCTTATTATTGTAAAGTGTTTCGGCCATCAGTTTCTCTTCTGACCTCACACTTTAGGGGGGCATCTGTTATACCCTTATTTGCCTTCCTAGAGGTTCATTAGACCCTTACCTTGTTTGCCATGTTGAAACACTTACTTTACTCCTTTCTTGAGCCTCAGTGTGAACACCATCCCACCTTGCACTACTCTCTAGGGGTGATGGTATTTGTTACATGGATTTTCCCGCTGTTTATGTGTCTCACCTAGCCTCTCCTGCCTGCCAAACTGATTGAATGGCTTTCCTTGCACTCGGAAGCGCAAGACCCTCCGGACCTTCCTTTCCTTATATCGTCTGCCTATCTAGCCTATTCCCTATCTTGCCTATCTTGCCTATCTTGCCTATCCATCTATCCCGGTTATTAGAAACAACACAGAACTATAGTCGGGGCTTAAACGCCTTATTCGGTTAAGGAATCATGGTTCTTCCCGGAATGAATTGCACGGAGAAGAAGCAGCCTGGTCCACCTACACTGATGGAACTATAGTCGCCGCCTTCGATCGCCGCAGTTGATTCCCTATCCAGCTACTCGAATTTGAGTTGTTCCTTCTACCTCCCTTCTACCAGGTTCCTTCAAATGGCTCCCTTCAACACCTTCGACATGGTTCTCAAGCGCTCTCTCTAGTATACTATACTCGTTGCCCATATCGATTTGGGGTACGGTTCAGCCTGATCCTTCCAACCTTTTCATAATTCGACGCCTGATCACCGCAGTTGGATCTCGCCTGGTTGAATTCCGATGCGGTTCGATATGCACCGGTTGGATGGACGGATGGATGTTCGATGCCTGCCGATCGGTTTGATTGATATGCACCAGTCCGATCTTCAGTGCGTGCCCGCCGATCGATGTTGGAGTTCGGTGTTGAATCTATGTGTGCCAATGCCAAAGAGATTCCATACGTGAGATGACTTGCACAGAGGAACACGGAGCCCGATGACCAATTCACGGTGCCCAGCAGATTGATGGAACCGGTGTGATTTCTCGCTTAGGTGTGTGTCGAGATGCGAATGTGGCCTATCGAGATGGGAATTGAAGTAAGCAAAGTGGGCGTAGCGAAATGATATAGAGTATGAACGCCTCTAAGGACTGGGAAATTCTGTAAGAAAAGTGGGCGGCTTCACCAAGCGAATATGGGAAATTCAAGAATGAAAGTGGGCGTATGGGAAGTAGCCGGTGATTATGAGTTTGAACCTGGCCTACCTATTGAAATTCCCACCTCTCATTAGTCAGTCCTTCTGTCCTCCGACCCTTTCTCTATTCTTTCCAGCCCACCCATATAGTTATACCTATTATGTCGGTAATTTAGTTACTTATAAGTAGACTTATTACGGATTCATAATGTCCCCTATATTTTGATCTAATCAGTTACTTACCAGATATGGGCATATGTCATTACGCATCAAAACCTCCGCCTCCTGAAAATGCTATAATAGTAGGGGAATCTTGAAAAACCTCCGCCAAGAGAAAATGGCCAAATTAGTAGAATGCGTAAGCATGCTCGACTGTTAAGGACCTTTAGGTGCTCGACTGTTAAGGACCCTTTAGGGGGCTCGACTGATAAGGAGAGGAGAGGATGCGCAAGCAGGCTCGACTGTTAACCCCCCAAACCAATAAGTAAACCCTAACCTTTAGGTGCTCGACTGTTAAACCCCCCAAACCAATAAGTAAACCCTAACCTTTAGGTGCTCGACCTTAAGGGAGAGGGAGAGGAGAGGATGCACAAGCAGGCTCTCAATCTAAGGAGAGGACCGGAGGGGCTCTCAATCTAGCCCCCCCACCCAATAAGTAAACCCTAATGCACAAGCAGGCTCGACTGATAAGGAGAGGACCGGAGGGGCTCGACCATAAGGATGCGCAAGCAGGCTCGACTGTTAGGGTTTACTTATTGGGTGGGGCAATAAGTAAACCCTAACCTTTAGGTGCTCGACCTTAAGGACCTTTAGGTGCTCGACTGTTAAGGATGCGCAAGCATGCTCGACTGTTAACCCCCCAAACCAATAAGTAAACCCTAACCTTTAGGTGCTCGACCCCAGGTTTACTTATTGGGTGGGCCAATAAGTAAACCCAAGAGGGAGAGGGAGAGTTGAGTGAGTGAGAAAGGGAGAGATATGCCGTCACTCTATTATATATGTCATTTCGGTTAGCTGGCTCGGGATCAATAGGTCCAATATTTCCGGTGCATTCACTAGTTATGATTCAACAATGACATAACTATCATGCCGTATCTAGCCACTAGAATCTATCTCATTATGTGATCGGTTCATTCATTATATATGTCATTATGCATTCATTCCCACTTCCTAACCTTCATTACTGATCAAAACCTCCGCCAAGGTGAAAAGGGGACATAAAGCACCTGGATTTGAACCAGGATTTCCCACCCCGATGAGGGGGGGGTGTCTTTCCATTGAGACGATGCCTTGATCGGCAGACCCTGTGGGGGTCTTTATAGGCAACTTAAGTATAGGACTTAAGAGAGAGGAAGCGACCGCCTCTCTGATCAAGCCTTTACGTGCGACGTGCCCAGGTAAAGGCTTGATCTCACCAAATAATTCAGAGAAAGAACCGGTCTGGCTCCTCCAGAATATTGAGTAACTGGTAGAATGATAGCATTGGTAAAACACACACAGGCGGGAACCCTAACCTATCCCAGCGTTCCCCCACCACCCACCGCCTTGTGTGTTTTACAAAGTTTCATATGTCGGAATTGTTTCCGAGATATGGGAGGGGCATAACGGACCAAGGGTCGGTCAAGCCCATCCTTCACCCCAGCATGATCGGTTCAGCTATGAGGGAAAGTACTGGCTAACGAGGGATATCCATCGAGCCATATCTGTATCTGAGCATCCATCAGACGGAGGGGCAAGGCTTTCGAGACAGCTATGACCGACCTGGATCAACCTTTGATTGATCGAAAGCCTGTCCCGGAGCGCTGAAGCTCATCCGATGAGCGAAAGCGTTCCTTCTCAGGTCAAGAGGCTGTTTTCTGAGCCCTCAAGGTTCTATAGCTCCAGTTTCTTGATCGAAGTGTGAAATCAGATTCAATCCGATCCGATCACTTCAATGAAATCCACTGAAATCCAAGAACTTCTATGAAATCTCTTACCCTCGCATCCGTTTCCCTAATTCTGTTACTCAATTCATCGTTCGTTCCCGTCCCGATGTCCTCGTTCCTCATGTACCGGTTTCCTCAGTTACCGGTTCGAAGTTATCCCCCTACCGTGGCGATACTCATCGGTTCTATGTACTATTTGTGCCGGGGGCTGCTTCATATGAAGAGGGCGTGGGTTTTCAATGATGAACTTATAAGGGATATGGGATGATCCTCGGCATGAGAGGTTCCTGATGCTCCCCCTTTTCCGTCATAAGTGACTTTTCGTTCAACCACCGTGATGGCGGCCGCTGGGATGGAGTGCTAATGTGAGTGGGATATGGGGCCGCCGACTGCCCCTAATGTATATTCCGTGCATAACGGGGCCGAAGGTGATTCCCACACCCACTGGGTGCGTTGAACCCACCCGACCTTTTTCTCCTGATCGCACTCGCACCAGAGTCACCGCGAAGGCCCGTCCCGCGGCGGGCAGGGCGTGGCCTGCTTCCCCTGCCCCGGAAGCATGAGCTTGTGAAATCATTCTGCTCCCCCCCTTTTCACCCTACTTTCTCTATCTCTCGCTCTCGAATCAAATCATGCATATATTATATATGTCATTTCCTCTCCCTCTCCTCTCGATGGCGGCCCTCTCCTCTCCTTATCAGTCGAGCCCCCTCTCCTTATTAGTCGAGCGTGCTTACGCACCCTAAAGGGTCCTTAACAGTCGAGCACCTAAAGGTCCTCTCC
>Ga0213495_10000012_pt1 | contig 28766 bp, 26 predicted proteins | sample Lodgepole_Yose_1_FD_150982 | JGI IMG/M metagenome (GOLD analysis project Ga0213495, IMG submission 150982) | Leaf-associated microbial communities from Pinus contorta in Yosemite National Park, California, United States - Lodgepole_Yose_1 | ecosystem: Host-associated > Plants > Phyllosphere >... | reverse complement strand
ACGGACCTTCGCGGTCACTCCGATGCGAGTGCGATCAGGAGAAAAAGGTCGGGCGGGTTCTACGCGCCCAGTGGGTGTGGGAATCACCTTCGGCTCCATTAGCAAGGAATATACATTAGGGGGCAGTCGGCGGCCCCATATCCCACTCACATTAGCACTCCATCCCAGCGCCATCACGGTGGTGAAATGAAAGGGCACCTATGAACGGTATAACATCAGATCGGGAACCTCACATGCCGAGGATCCCATATCCCATCTCCATATAGATTGAATCATTTCAAACCCATATGAATAAGGCCCCCCGGGCTCGAACCGGACCATGGAACAAAAGATGCGTATAGCGTATAGCTTGGGAAACTATTCTTGGTCTCGCCCGCCAATCAGGGGGGGGATACCTTAGAACAGGCACCTGAGGTAGGAACTTGGATATTGGGACATGATTTATTGAGAATGGAGGTACGGGAAGGAAGGCACGATGCAACTTTAGTTCATTGGGTGAATCTGATTTCATTTCAATTTCATGTTTGGATTAGAATCTTGGACATGAAAAGGTACGGAATTTCACCTTGAGGGCTTACAAAACAGCCCCTCACCATCGGAATAGTGGCTCTGCCCCTTACCATATCAATAGTGAGTGACTGAAGTCTTGAAGGGTACGCTTTCGCTCATCGGATGAGCTCCAGCGCTCCGGGACAGGATTTCGTGAACACCCTGACTGAACTGGATTGACAATGTATTGTTTGAAATCCTTGCCCCTCCGTCTGATGGATGATACAGATACAGATCTGGCTCGATGGATGGATATCCCTCGATAGCCGGGACTGGGTTTCTAGCTGAACCGATCAAGCTGGGGTGAAGCGATGGGCGTGACCGACCGACCCTCTTTGGTCCGTCATGCCCCTCCCATATCTCGGAAACAATTCCGACATATGAAACTTTTGTAAAAGACACAAGGTGGAGGGTGGTGGGGGGACGCTGGGATAGGTTAGGGTCCCCGCCTGTGTGCCTTTTACACACCGCTTGTTACGATATGTAAGACAATGTAGGAGTTTCGCTACTGTACTGTAGCGTCATCTGAATGGAACGAATCGGAAGAAGAATTACACCCCTCAATTTACAAGTTACAAGTCTCACCGTAACATTTGAAGGTAAGATTGCAAGCCCATTGCTATTTTCATCGATTCTGGAGAAATTCATATGTTCGTCTGGTCGTTTCCCACCCACACTTGCTCGGCGAGCATCATAAACCCTTTCTGGACCGTCGAGGGACTATAATATTGGCGTGATCATTAGCATTGCTAATGCTAATGATCACGCCAATATTATAGTCCCTCGTATGGCTCTGCCTGCTACGCTATTAGTACCCTTTCGCTCTTTGCAATCTAGCTCCTATTCTCCAGCTACGCTCTTCTCAGTGGCCTACCCTAGGCGCTATAGGGAATATAGCTCTTATCTGCCCGCTACGCTCATTGGTTCTTCTTTCTTTCTTTCTGCCAGCTAGGCACCTCTTTCCATGGCCTTCTGCACTATGGCTATTGGCTCTTGACACAATGGTTCTTATTTCCTTTCCTTTCGCACACTTCCACTCACTATGGCTCTTTCTATGCTTTATGGCCCTGCCAGCCAGCCTGTTGTTGCGCGGTGTTGTCCTTAGGCCCTATCCTCCCAGGGAAGTATAGCAATTCTCTTCTGTAGCGGGGTGAAGCAAGGTTGGAAGCATCTGTCCTGATAACACGGAGCAAAGCGTTAGAGCTTCCCCGGCAAATGTGAGAATGTGAAAAATTTAGGCGTAATGTGGCCAATACCTCTATTGTTGTGTCCAGGCCTCCCTATATTGTCAAGTCTTCTATTCCAGAGCTCTATTCCAGTCTTCTATCGTCACCTCTATTGGTTCCTTAAAGTGCAAAATGTGTGTATGAACTGAAAGCGTAATGGGCCATCCATTATTCCAGGGTGGGTTCGTTCTATCGTCGTCAGTTGGTAACGCGGTTGGTATTTTCCTCCTCTCTTTTCTCGTAACCATGTCCTGGGCGAATTGAATAAGTGCACCTCCTAACCAGTTGAATCGTAAATAAACAAGCTGTTGTAGACTTGCTCTCTCGATCCACCTTGACAACACCTCTATTGGCAACATATATAGGTAAGGAGCATAATAACCCGGGTAAGAACCCGGGAAGGAGCATCATATTTATTGGTCCGCCTAACACGGCTAAATAATCCGTCTGTTGTACCGCCCCTCTCCACCTCTCTGCCTATGTGGTAAATGGAACAATCCCTACTACTAACCGGTGCCACTTGCCATAGCTGACTGAAAATGGTTCACACATGGCACGAACACCAACCTCACTAACTGGGCACGTGGGAAGTATAAAAGAGAAAAAAAAGAGAATCAACTCCTGTGCACATCGAACTGGTAACATCGAAAAACACACTTGGAATCAACCCCTGCTTACTTCCTGTGCACATGGTAACGAACTGGTAACATGAACTGGTAACACATGTAGAATCACCTAACTTCAAAAACCCTCCTGGGCAGGGGGAATCACAAAAAGTTAACGCACATAGGACACCACCAGCACCTCCTCCTTCCGTACATGGGAAATATAGAACAGCACGTAGAACAACTCCTTTTGGGTAGGGAAGGGAGGGTATTTAAACAGGTCACGTACAACTCCTTTGAGTTTACGTACAACATCAAGCAGGGCCTGAAAGGGTAAGGGGAGTAGTAACCGTTTTCATAATACCGGTAAGTGAAAGGTATAAGGTGAAAGGGTGCTGACTGAATGCGGGACCGGGGAATGTGATAATGGTATACTGGTATAATTCGGGACTGGGTAATCTGGGGAACGCCTATTATTTTGTAAGATGTATTCTTTTTTTCATCGTTCATTATATAAGTGATACTACAAAAATGGGCTTATCAACTTCTCTCAACAGGTGCCATAATAAGAGTCATATTGTGATTCCCCTTAAATCCATTCGACGATGGTAGTAACTTGTGTTCCTTATACATAAGTGATTCCAAGGTAGAGGGGTAAAAGTGGGGCATATAGTTTATAGAACATGGGGCTTAGATAAGACCTCGATGGGTACAATATATTGATTAGCCTTCGATGTGTACGATAGATTTTCCCTCGATGTAGACCTCGAAAAGTACCTACAGGTTATACCTCCTCGATGTATACGTGAGAGAAATTCAAGTATAGAAGAAAGCTAAGCATTGAGTGCACCAACACTTGGATCGACTACCGGCATCGAAACCTGGCATAGTATCCTGGGATTGAGTACCAGCATGGTAACCTTACATCGACTATGTGCTATTGGCTGATTGGCATTGACCAGTGGGAAATAAGGGTCTCTAAGATGTGAATCGGGGTGTGTTAATCGGGATGGGCAATGGGGGTATGATCTCCTATCGGCATCCTGTCGATGCCCCCCCCTTCCCTGTGGCAACCTACTGGGAATGGGAAACTGGGACTGAAAGACTGTGGGTTCACAGACATACAAGACGGCATTGGTTCGCAAAAAGAAAATAATCCATCGTCACCGAGTGGATCGCCACCTGAATCGACTAGTGGCATCCCGGCAATCATAGGTCAACTTCCTAAGGGTATATTTTAGATTGATCAATCTCGTTTTTCTGGCGATAACGTGGCTAAATTGGATATGCTCGTAAGTAAACGACATAGCTCAATCTCTCTCATCTGTTGGGAATATGTGGGAAATGTTTCCTTATCCTCTGGCTAGTGAAGGGGGAAAGGGCATCCCGGTTATAGAAACGAATTTCAAGTGCCTATTTAAGTCAAGATAAAATATAGTTGTATTCCCGCGATGTGTATTTTCCTCTTAATGAACTATACCCTTTACGGCGTTTCTATATAATATAAGAGCCAATCATAGCCGATAGCCGCCGGTAGTCGATCCCAGGTTTCAATGCCCAAGAGTTTATGCAATCGCGATGCCGGTACTCGAATCAGATGTAGATGTCGCTAGTTGATCTCAGGATGCAATGCCTTCTTTTCTGTTTGGGAACCGATGGAGCTTTACAATTGAGGTGCCACAACGAACGATATGCAACAATGAGGTTGGTTAGTTAGGGGCCGTTTGTGAGTCATTCCGGAATGTCGTGGGCGTTATTACGTTGTGAGCACGTAGTGAGTTAGCTTACACTATGAGCCATAGCCCATATCACATAGCTGCAGTGTTATATATACGTAGATATAACGGATACTTATCAATTGAAATTCTTCAAATACCATGCTATAGTACAGGCGCCTGGGCGCGTTAGGGGAAGCAGCAGACTCATCATAAATCAAATTGATCAATCACTCCCATCTGGAGACCTAAAGTGTAATTTCAGCTATATTAACTAGGCCATTTCCGGACTTTTCCCTCGTGGCAGGATGTTGTCATTGAGGCTCGACCAAGCAGAGATCCCGTATTAGGGTGTCAGGAGTCCTCCCGTAGTCCGTTCAAATACTATACCGGCATATAGAAGTTGAACTAGGTCCATAAGAGCATAGGTAGGTTCCAATGTCAAGGAGATCAACCAGCGAGGTTAGCCGCCAAGGCAATAAAGTTTAGTTGTCACATATTGACAAAACCTCTTCATTTACTTATTGGGTGGGGGGCGTACCTCGGTCCTCATTGGCCCTTTTTGATTCATAATATTTATTTTTTTCATTATAATAATATTTCATTTTTAGGCGGTCGCAGGCAGAATCACATCGGGGTGCTTAAAGTGGATTTGATTCTTTATGAACCATGCCTTGCCCCCACTCACTTCAAGTAATATGGACAAGCGGCTTCGCTCCTTTTTAGGGCGTTTCTCTATTATAGCCGATCATTGCCGATAGTCGATCCAGGAGGCTGCGTCGATCCAGTAATTGCCTGTAGTCATACAGGTTTCGATCACTCGATGCCAGTCATAGCTGGGCTGGGATACTTGGCTTTGTTACTTGGCTTGACTCACGGTTATAGAAAACAGACTCATTCAATGTTTTTTATTAATCAAATCAACTTTTTAGGGGGTACCAGGCAGAATATCGGGGCGCTTAAAGTGTCAATTTTAGTATTAATGAGGATGCGTAAGCAGGCTCGACCCTAAGCCCACCACCCAATAAGCATCAAGGGCCGGCAGCTAGTTACTTATTTGAGAGGGGCACAAAATAAGTCAAATGAAAGCGAACTCTCTCCTAAAAGGCCGCCATCGACGGAAGTCACTCACTCATTCCGATGGGTGAGGGCTCTCAATATAAGGAGAGGAACATGGACATTTCAGGACGTTACCACCTATGATAGCCCAGCATAGCCCATAGCCTTGAAATCCCAGGAGGCAACCAGCCAGAGCTTGGATTAACCGTTCCGGAACAATGTGATGCATTACTTACAATGCACCCGGTTAGGATCATCGACCAACAGATAAGACACATGCGCATGGGTTCATTCACGCTAGGACTGATAGTTGTGCCCGCCGGGAAACGAGGTGGATGGTTTTATGCCTGCACGGAATGTTTTTGATTTATTACCTACAGATTTGGCCAAGGCAACAAGTTCGCTTTGAAATGATCCCCAAAAACCTTCTAATTCAACATTCTTATTCAAATAAATATACCTTTTTAGGGATCCACACTTGAGTGAGTCATCCGAGGCACTAAACTAAACTTTGATTACTCAAATTTGGCTTTTCATAAACTTTCTCTATAATCGCGCAGAATCAATTTGATTAAGGAGGGATCACTTTGTTTGAGGTTAGCCGGTACAACGGAGGACGAATCACAGACAGCCCACCGCCACCTGCCAAGGCCCCACATCACATAGGAAGGAAGGAAGGATATGGATGGCCCATTACGCTTTCAGTTCATCCAAACATTACGCTTTATGGGAACAATATAGGCCTTTACAATATAGGCCTGGACAGAGGTCTTTACACTTGAAGAGGTCTGGACACAACGTCATGTATGCTTTCAGTTCATTCCCCCCATTACGCTTTATGCAAACAATCCCCACCAATACACATTCAGCCTTCAGGAAACAATACTCATTCAGCTTTCTGGAACCAATACTCATTACAAAACTTCAGGAAACAATACCCATAGACATTGTTCGGGGTGAGGCGTTCAAACGGACAAAAGAAAATCAAAAAACATATTGTGAGGTTAGGCGGGTCAACGGACGGACGAATCATTGTTGCGATTGGCCCCGGACACTGATTGATTGCATTGATTGATCGCTACCGCTATTTTGATTGATCGCTACCGCTTGCACCCATGATTAGACCAATACCGCTCCACCAAAGGAACCACACAGGAAGGGAAGCTGCCGCATAGACGAGGAAACAGATGAAGTATGTGGTCCGCATTAGGGATTTGTTACCAATAATGGAATGAAATTGGTGCTTACCGGTTGAGCTTTTGAGGAACGATATCAACAATTGAGGGGAGTTAGATCGCTAGTCAGTTTGTCCGGGATACGTGCATGGAACATGATCCGTTGAGCAGCATGCCGTTGAAGGAAAATGAATCAGCACCTATACGTTGAAGGAAGGAACATGAGCAATAAAAAACTTATCCGTTGCATGGAACATGAGCACCTGGTGGAGCAGTATGTTGGCGAAGAAAAGACAAGAAACACTTCTCAGCTTGAGTCCGTGGGAGGATATGCATCCGTAACTTCCAGCATTAGTACGTGGGAAGCGTTGTTGGTACACTTGCTTGAGTCCTGGGAACATCATTCTGATACTTCCAGCATTAGTACGTGGGATATGGATTATTCACTTGCTGCCTTGAGTCCGTGGGATATCGTTTTGATACTTGCCGCTTGAGTCCTCGGAAATCGTTTTGATACACTTCCAGCATGACTCCTTCCAAATCGTTCGTACACTTTCTGCTTGATGAGGCCTGGGAACATTGGTAACTCGCTTGAGTCTTTGGGATATGCATCGGTAACTTGCTCCCTTGAGTCCGTGGAATATCGTTTTGGTAACTTGCTCCATGAGTCCTGGGAAATCTCGTTTACTCTCTGCCTTGAGTCTTTGTTGGATAGCGTTTACTTTCTGCCTTGAGGCCTTGCAAATCGTTTCGACACATCCAGCTTGAGGCCGGTGCATATCCCTTGGTTACTTGCTCCATTAGGACTGGCATAGGCATCGGTACACCATCCAGCATGACTCCTGGCATATCCGTTTGGACACCCAGCAAGAAGGAATGAGTACGTAGCAAATCCGGTTGGTTACTTGCTCCATTAGGACTGGAATTTAGGTTTGATACACTTGCTGCTTCAGGCCTTGGATATCGTTTTCTGCCTTAGAGTACTTGGGATATCGGTTTGATACACTTGCCGCTTGCCTCCTTGTTGGCGAATGATCCAAAGAGAGAAAGAAAGACCAAAAGCTTCCCCCTACCCCGTGAATCGCTAACGCTCATGGTTATTTATCGATAACCCTTGCCGGAGGAATTGTTTTATCACATGAAAACATATACCAAACACAATAGGGCCATATATGCTACAAACCAAAGCTGGGTAATAATAGCTACCCATATTCAGGGTGGAAAGGAAAGAAGGACTTACTAATGAGAGGTGGGACTATTCTCTGACTTGCCTTCCTTCAAGGTGAATTATTACTTGCCTTACTCCAAGGTGCGAAGCCGCTTGTCCCTCCGGGGGGCAAGGAAAGGTTCTCTGACTTATGACTCGCCTTACTCCAAGGTTAGCTTGACTTCCCTTACTATCTAGTTTATGACGTGCCTTATTCATTCAGGAGTCGTTCTAATACTTAATTACCAATAGATTCTATACGATTTCTTAGCCATCACCAAATCAAAAATCGAGTTAGCTTATCCTTATTGAGGAAGCTTACCAAGTTAGCTTATCCTTAGTCAGTCTTTTGGGTCATTTTTTCTTTTCCCGATCTATCGTTTCCCGTGCCACTGGTTCGGCTTAGACCACCACTTCGCTTGTACAACATCCGGTTCGTTTTGATTGGTCAACTTCCGGTTATACTATTTATTCTGGTTCACTAGGTACGAGGACTATTTCTTTCCTCTTCCAAGAAGTACTCTCTTTGCCTTCCTTTGGTCGTCGGCACCATTTGATGGGCTCCCTTACTATCGTTCGGTCAAAGTCAATCTATTCCGTCACTTCGTTCGGTAACAATCTATCGCTTCCAGCTTTCAGCCTCCAGCCATGAACTCTTTCTCTTTCTTATCGTACAGGTTGCTGAGCCAAACAACTAGCTAGCGAGGATCCATCCAAACAACAAGCGTAAAGAGGTTGAGGTCCAAGTGCTTATATAAGAACTCCCCAGAATTGGTTAGGGGGACTACTTCTTTAGGGCACATGACTTTATTTCATTTAAGCGAGCACCCGTGTATAGTCGCTCAAGGTGTTTAGATCCTAGCATTAATAGAAGAGAATATGTTACTTGCTCTACCTAAAGGAGCCGGCACCAAACCTATATCGTAGTAGGCTATGAAGAGCTGGCAACAACTACTGTTACGTAGAGCAATTGAGCGGGTCAGGAACTAATTGTACGGGGAGCAACCCTCTTCTTCGGAGCATTATTCATTCCTACCGGGCGGTTCACTGCACTGCTGCATGCATATCGGACTGGAAGGAAACTGCTGCTGGCGTAGCGCCGGCCAACCTCGTATCAGTCAGAATGAGTAGGTCACCTGCTACCGGATTCTTTTCCGGGAGCAAAGACTGGGACTGGGATAAATGGAGGTAAATCGGGAATCTTCGGAATCTTCGGAAGCAACGGCTCTAGCTGGGGCTCATCCTACGTAGAACTGGCACGCGCTGGGGCACAGCAAAATATCTGGAACTTGCGGGTCGAGGGAAACGTTTGATTCTTTTGCTCATCACTATAGGTCTCGCTCTATCTACGCTATAGGTCTCGCTCTTTCCACGGTATCTCTCTCGGATGGATCTCATTAGTTCTTCGTGGAGTCACTGTCTTTATCTGTGTTCGGCATTATCGGAATTGTTTAGTTCGGTGGATCCCCTTTTCTTATATTAGGGTAATTCATTTCCCACTTACTTTCTCGCCAATTCAATATCCGGAAAGCTATGATTGGAAGGTCGGGCCAAAGCTATGATCGGAAGGCGGATGTATTATTCTGTAGGAGTCTGATTCCGTAGGATAAGGCAGCCTTTCGTCTACTCGTTCTAAAATAGAATATGGAAGGGGGAGATCCTCATCATCTTTGAGAATTATTCACTCTACTCCGACTGGTAGAATTCTAGGTCAAAGGGGATACCGAAGGAAGGGTTGAGAATATTTCCCAGATGTTCCCTAATGACGGGAAAGCTTGCTTTCATGTCCCTTTCCCGTCATTAGGGAGTACCGGGTCATGATTGATATAAAGCAAAAAGTGCCTTCTTTATTTCTAAGGACCGGGAAGGGACAGATATTTGAAAATATCTGGGGCGTTCGGCACTCTGTTGTGTGTAGCCCCTCTTATTGCGTAAGTGTATCCACTCCATTCGCAGCTTTAAGGAAGGGACCAAGTACCATTTTGCTTGGCCTGATCTATCACTCGTTGGCGGGCTTCACTCAGAGCCTGAAGTTCCGCTAAAACCTTCTCAATATCCTTCACGGGATCCATCATGGGTACTTCCGGTGCTGCCCCCCTATAGTAGTGAGCTCCTCCTTCTTCCGCTCCCCTATTCTCTTATAGGGGAAATTGCTCCTTGTCAGGCGAGGTTTGAGGGACCTTACAATTGATACTGCTGGGTTCCTTTTCTCCTTTTCTTCCTTAACCCAGCCACAGCTTGACCCCACGAACTAGCACGGGATGAAGGCTTACCGGCGCAACAACTAGAACGAGGTCCGGGTGACATCAGCCCAAGGACAGTAGTAGCGCTCTCCTCAGGATGGGATACTACTTGATCCTTTACGATAGGTGCCCGCTCCATAAGAAAGAGCTCTGTAGACATTGGATTGGTGCCGGCTCCTTAAGTAAGAGCAAGTACCGTATTGACGAATGCTAGGAGCCAAACACCTACAGCTCCTTAAGAGCCATGCTCGCTTAGATAAAGAAGGACAGTTGCTTTTGGGGCTTGAACCACACACTAAATAGTAGTAGCCGGGATCAACCTGAACACCTGCCCACCATCTAGCAAGGGAAGAATGAACAAATAAGATTTCTCCCTGTGTCTTCCGACGATGGCGGCCAGCCAATAGATATGCAGTCGAGTGAATGAGAATTCCCGGCATATAGTATTCGAGCCTACTTCATTCTCGGCCAATAGAATCTATTCAGGGTATCCCCCTATGTGTAGTTGATTGCATAGATGTATCACGTTAGTGTACAGAGCATAGATGTGATATAATTCCCTCGGTAGTATATGTCTTATCACTGGTAGTAGGTGTATCTCACTCTCATTCGTTCATTAGTAGCTGTTATATCTCTCATTCGTTGTATCAATCCCTAGCTAGATGTCTCTACTCTATATAACTGGTAGTGGAAGTGATTCCCCTCCGTTGATAGTTTATAGTCATCAAGGGTTAGTGGTAGTGTATAGTGAGTGGTCAACGCACCCGGCAACGCGCCCAGCCAAACCAGCGAAGCCATAATCCAAATCCACTAATGCAATGACAATCGCTGATTCATCAATCGCTGATTCATCCATTCCCAATCCGCCACGCGCTAAAGCCCCAACTATGCGGGCCGTCCAGAGCCATGCCGCCGTACAAAGCTCAGATCTATCTCTCCGCCAAATATGAAGAATCGTTCAATACTGCCGCCCCAACCATTGACTGCGCATCATAGAAGCTATTTCGTGCCATCCATAAACCAACACAACTAATACTAGAAATAGATCAACTAGGACTAGGAAGAAATAGATAGAATCACCCCGAAATCAAAATGATGGTAGAATCCCGCTCTATAAAAGATCCGATATCCTGTTGCTGTTTCTTCGGAATCAGGGAACTTTCTATAGTTGGGAATAAGCGGTGGTTGTCCAGCTCCCCCACTGGGGCTGAGGCAATCGTTCCTGGGCGAGGGATATAAAGTGGGAAGGATAGGGGGTTGTAAGGATAGGACTAGACTCTAGTCGTTGGCCCCTGGGCCGAGTCAATCGTTCCTGTGCGGTGGATAGAATGTACCCTCCCTTACTGATGGGGGTCCACTGGGCTTGAACTGGAGGTATGGTTGTAGGGCGTGAGTAGTAGAGCGTGAGTAGTAGGGCGATAGTAGGAGGGCGATAGTAGGAGGATGACTTGGTTGAGTACTACTCTATCCTTGTGGAGGGTTAACTAGCTGTTTCTTTCCCTAGATATATAGATCACTTGACGAAGTGTTGCTTCCTTATATCGACTCGTATAATTGAAGTAACTAGAGGCAGCCTTGAGCAATAGATAAACCCCCCCAAAGAAAGCAAAGAAAGCGTAATTACTGTTATAATAGCAGCATTTTCTGCTTTGGTCAGCGCAAGGCCCTGTAACGTTATAGGCGAAGCTACTTGAAGAGTCAGGCCCCCCTTATTCAAGGTCCTGATAAACCCTCTCATTTTGAATTGAGGGGAAGAAATCGAAATGGCAGAAAAGCATAATGACATATGCCCCTAGGAACCTTTATACATAACAGATACGTCCGGATTCGAACCGAACCCCTTCCCTTATTGAAATGAGTGGGGTAAAGCAGCCAAGCTTTCGTCTCTCCACCCACCCTCCCTCGAATATCTTGATCGAAACTTCCGCATTCGACGCTTGGTATTTCAAGCATTTCCTATCTATTCGCCCGCCCTAGATTATTCATTATCCGATCCGTCGCTACGCGCCATTTGTTCCCAAGGACTAGCAAAATCAAAATAGCGGAATTCTTGGGTCATCTCAATTGGTTCAGAAACCACACGTTTCTCCGGATCATCGTAGCGTACTTCCACATATCCACTCAGGGGGGAGTCTTTTCGTAATGGATGACCCTCGGAACCATAATCTGTTAATATACGGCGTAGATCCGGATGAGTGATGGAATAAACACCGGACATATCCCATACTTCTCGCTCCCACCGGCCGGCTGATGGAAATGGACTGACTACCGGAGATATTCGTGTTATTTCGTCTACACTGGTTTGTACACGAATGCGTGGGTTATACCGAGTACTTGGTGAATTATAAACCGCTTCAAATCTTCGTTTTCGAGAGGGATAGTCAACTCCGCGGATATCGATCAAAACTTGGAAACGCGTATAGGTATTATATTTTGGGAACCATAACAATTGAAATGGGTAGTCCGTATCGGTATATGATCTATTTTCGTGTTCCGATCTTTCCATTTTATGTACCCATCTATTGGGTGAAGTATCTCTCGGATATTCGAAAATTAATTGGTTATCCGTAAAGGCTTCCTTTTCGTTTCTCAATAATGACTTGAAGAGTCCGCAAGGTTATACCGAGACCTACCTTCCCCTCGACTATAGGGGGGGGTATAACCGATAGGGTTCACCTTGCTGGGCTGGCTGAATCGAAAGACTTGTTCTTGCCGGCGGCTACTTATATTTATTCCCTTCAAAGCCTGAGCTCTGCTCAAGGGATAACCTTACCTTCGCAGAGCTCAGGTGATTCACTTACCTGAGCAGAAGGGTTGGTTATCCTCCTTACCTTTCGCCTTTCAGGATGCGCAAGCAGGCTCGACCATAAGGGAGAGGACCTTATCTGAGAAGGATTGACCTTTCATTCAGGTGATAAGACCTACCTTTCGCCAACCCTACTAGATAGGCCTTTCAAAATCAGACCTTAGACCTACCTTTCAAGGTCAATCTTTCATGAAATAAGGGCTTAGGAGGCCCTTTCAAGGCCTTATTCTCGAACGAAGGAAGGATTCACCTTCAAATAGGACCTTGAAAGGCCTTACAGTATTCACCCCGAACGTGACTTTCAAGGCCTTACTGGGAGCCATGCCTTATGTAAGTATTCCCCGCCTCCTTTTCTTGATGGGCTAAAGTAAGTGTTATGGAGTTATGTCTTCTCTTTATTATCTCTCTAGTTACCGAAATCAATCGATGCGCAAGCAGGCTCGACTATAAAGGAGAGGATGCCCCCGGCAGGGTGAGGTAACGAACGCTCGACTAAGAGGCCGCCATCGCTCTTTGGTTACTTATTTGAGAGGGGCCACCCAATAAGTCAAATGAATTATATATGTCATTATGCATTTCTGATTCTTTTTTTCGACAATGCTGCTATGGGCATATGTCATTATGCATTTCAATTAGTAATTACGCTTTAGCAGAAAATGCTGCTATTATATATGTCATTATGCTTTTTGCTGGATCGAATTGACTTTCTTTCTTCCCCTCAAAGGAATTAATGCACCAAGCTTACACCATAATTGACAACCAGTCCCCCCAGTAGATGCCAGCAGAAATTAAGCCCTATCTACAGTTAGGAGAGGCCCTCAAGAGAGGAGATTGGTTCCTAGGGCCTGATTTCACTGTGATAAGGCTATATGGAACCCAATAGGCTCCTTACAGATTACCCAGGCTACTCACCCCAAGGGTATTCATGTTGGAGTATGTCAGGCTGATGGTAGAGATAGAGAATTTGCATTTCACCAAATCTAAGAAGAAGGGCAGGATGACTTTCCTTGTGGTCATGGGGGGCTATGCTATTAATGAGAAGAGGGGCATTAAAGAAGCCCTGGAACTACTCAAAAGTCTAGATCTTCCTTTGGATTCTCCTTGGAAGTATGACCCTTACTTCCTTATAGGCACTGAGAAAAGACTAAAAGTACCTGATCCTCAAGATCACGAGACTAGACCGGGGGAGGAGAAGCTGGCAAACAAAGAGAGCTACGAGGTCCGTCAGGGTGCGTAGCACGCTCGACTAATAAGGAGAGGGGCTCGACTGATAAGGAGAGGAGGTGGATGCCATTTTGACAAGGGAGGGTGGCTCATCAAGGACTGAAGAGCAATTAGTTAAAGTGCCTCAACCTCAGAGCTCCAGCTTACCACTATATTACACTTTCTATAGGCCTCCTGGTGCCATTGTCACCAAGGAAGATATGAAGTTCAAGGCACCAACTAAGCAGAGGCGAGCTGAAGTTCAACAAGACAACTTTAGCAGACATAAAAGGGGGGCGTGGTGGAGAATGAGGATGTTTCTGAAACAGGATCATGCCCCAAGCATCCTTCAAGATGAGGCATTTTCCAGGCTATATGATGATGTGCATGACGAGGATGAGGACGAAGATGTGGGGTGGACAGTGGAGGATATGGGGGAGATAGTGCCAATGGAGGATATAATCAAGAAGGTAGAACAGGAGCCTCATGCCTCAATTATAGAGCCACCTCCTCCTGAAACATTAGAACTCCCCCTTTATCCCAAGGCCACTCCCATGATGCAATCCATGGGATTTACAGGAGAAGGGGGACTGGGGAAAGAAGGCCAGGGCATCACAGAGCCCATTAGACCAGTGCAAAGGCCCAAAGGCCTAGGTTTAGGGGGAGATCCAAATGCTCCGCCCACTAAGACCACTAATCTATCTTCAGTTTTTTCTTCCCCGATACTTATCACACAGTAGTTAACCCTACATAGTACAAGTGGAGCTTCTGGAACCAAATCACTTCCTACCAGCTCTCAAGAATAGTTGACATATCCCCCCGGGTTTTCAAGCAGGGTTGTCAAGGTCCGCAGTCAGTGGATAAGAATCTGCACTAGGACAATAGATAGGGCAGAAAGGAAGAGATGAATTAGGGGATGTCCCTGTGATAGAAAATGAGCCAAAAGACCTGGAGGAATTCATTGACTTGACAAAGGCCAACAAAGAAGCTGTCATCCCCCCAGATGCCCCTTCTCAAAAACATCCGATAAAAATGAGAATAGAGGAATGAAAATCGCTCGACCAACGCCTAGTTACTTATTTGAGAGGGGCCACCCAATAAGCATCAAGGACCGGCAACGGGGCTCGACTGATAAGGACCCTTTAGGGGGCTCGACTGATAAGGAGAGGAGAGGAACTTGAGTTGCTCGACCAACGGGCCGCCATCATAGCACACTCGACTGTCAAGGAGAGGCCCGGTAGGGGCTCACCATTCCGATGGTGAGGGATTTGGAAGCTCATCCATCATATGGGTGAGGTTGCGTTAGCACACTCGACACAGTGGTAGAGGAAGCGTAAGCAGGCTCAACCATAGAGACCATAAGCCCACCACCCAATAAGCATCAAGGAAGGCAGGGCTCGACCGTAAGGACCTTTAGGTGCTCGACTGTTAAGGAGAGGGAGAGGATCTTTTCATAACGTGAAAACGCCTGGCCCTGGCAGCAAGCATAATATCGTATACATCATATCTCGATACAATCTCCCATGCTTTCCGTTGGTAAACGAATAACCGACCACCCGAAGCCCTATATCTTATTTATCCCTATACCTTGACTACTCGTACGAGAGTCTATTTCTGGATAGATATAATATAGGAAAGGGAATAAATAGAACCAGAGAAATGATGCCCCAACCGGATAAATCCACTTATTCCACACAATTCTTCCGGTTATGCCTGATCTTCCTCACTTTTCATATTTCCCCATGCCGTGATGGAGTACCTAGGATCAGCAGAATTCCCAAACCACGGAACCAACTGGTTCCACACCAACAAAGGGGGAAGCCCCGCAACGACCCCAACAGTTTGGAAGAGATTTCGGGAAGAGGTTTTAGCACCGGTGTATCCCATATGTACTCCAGTTTATTCGAAGTATCCCAGTGGTGTAACGCCGCCGACTTACTGGGGAGGAATAAGAAAATCACTTATATATCCCGTTTCGGAGAAATAAGTGGCTCACGGAGAATGGAGAGAAACATCCCATATCTGATTCCGAAGTATTCATATAGCACTTATCCCAATCCTCTATCTGGATGGAGGATGACTTGTTGGGATAACATAATGCTAATCCATGTTTTACACGGCCAAGTGAACATCGTTTGTTAAGTCGTTAAGTTTGGAAGAGCCAGACCGTTTCTGTATTTATTTGTTCGATCGATAAGGGCGGGCGAAGCGTAGAATGCGAGTTGGCGGTGTAAAACGATGGATTGCACTGCGTGCTTCAAGGATGCTATCTACAACGAAGGAAGTCACTTCGGTGAAAGATGCCAAAAGTGATGCTGTTGGAAAACATGATTCCAGTAGCATGCCTCAATCTGTTCTAGTTGCAAGAGAGAAAATAGGCCACCTGCCTGGGGATAAGCCTTCATTGAAGTACAAGCCCCGGAAAGCCACAGGACCAAATGAGGCAGACGATCATAAAGAAACTGAAAACATATACTGTGAAGGACGGTCAGACATTGTACAGTCTGCTCAGCTGAGGGCTGAAAATCTGACAGCAAGGAGCCGTAAGGCCGCTCGACCATAAGCCCCCCCCACCCAATAAGTAAATTGAAGGTGCGAAGCCGCTTGTCCCTCCGGGGGCAAGGTTTACCCACTTGTCCGCATCGGGCAAGGACCGGTAGGGGCTTGCTTGACGTTAGGAAAGCAAGGTGCGAAGCCGCCAGAGAAGAAATAGGAAGGGCAAGGTCCCGGAGGGGCTTGCGCTTCCTAGTGCAAGGTAATTGATTGCTTGTCCGCACCGGGCAAGGACCGGTAGGGGCTTGCTTGACGCTAGGAAAGCAAGCTTCCAATTTCAATTTACTTATTGGGCTCTCAAATAAGTAACTAGCGTTGGTCGAGCCTGCTTCCGCATCCTCTCACTCTCCCCGGTCATCGAGCAAGAATGTCCTTTCCCGTTGGTCATTCTTTATATATGTAATTATGACATATGCCCATATATGCATTGATAAGAAAGCGTAATGACATATGCCCATATATGCATTGTCTGCTAAACCGTAATGACATATATAATGAGCGTCATTCAAATCCCGTTGGTCATTCTTTTAGGAGGAGGAGTGTTCCGTTACGGAGCGAGAACTCATTAGGAATGAATAGAAGAGCAACTACTACTAAAGCGGTTCAGAACAAGCGCTGGGGCTGGGTTTGCACTTCCTGAGGTTACGCGGACCTGCACTACTCCAACCATGTTCGGCGCCTCTCCCTTAATTTGGTTAGTCGGTCGAGCGATCTCCTAAAGGCCCCCTCTCTCTCCAAACTAAGATCGAATGCTTAAAACTTTCAAAGGTTTAGACCCAAACTATTTATACCCCAAGGTTCGAGCTTCCATCTCTCCCCCTTCTGCCCGGGAAGCGAGATCACGATAATAAGCTGTATCCGTTCGATCAGCATACATTCGTTCCGGGAAAAGCCGGGATCAAACCCAATTGATGCATACGGCATAGAACCATTTCTCAGAACCGAGTCGGTTTATATACTACTTAACGACGGAACCATAGTTCGTTACTACCTTTAGGTGATAAGACTGTCATGCTTTATATAGAGGCTTGCACTCGACCCTTAACTCCCCTCCTGTCCGTTGAGCCTTCTCCCTTTCTCTATCCTAAAAGGTCACCTAACATTTGAGGTCGAGCTCTCCTCCCGGTTATTCTCCCTCTCACCAACCCAATAGTCGGGGTGGAGACCAAGCAAAGCAAGCTTGAAAAAAGAGCTGAGGTCGAGTCAGGCAGGTTTCCAGCTTAAAAAGGAGAATAGGTTTATGCTCTTTGAGCGTTTCTATCGTGTCGAGGGATAGGGAGAAGAAATCCTTTTTCTCGGGCTTTCCCAGCCTTTCTCGCTTGACTGAACTCTTTGCTACACAAGCTAGGCTAATGTGGTTCAATTGAGCCAGGTGACGATAGCAGCCTCGCCAAATTTCCCCCTGGACTAGTTCTCGGAAGTCAGTGAAGCGCGCAACTATAAGAGTTCCAGAGTCCCTGTGGAGCCCCTATAGACGTAAAGGTTCCGAAGGCGTAACTTGACAGCCCTTCAGTCTTCCAGTTCGGCCTGACTTCGAACCCATGGATCTAGATCCGGGTGCAAAATGCTATCTGAAGGCTTTAGCTTTCTATCTGAGTTTTCGCTGGTTGAACTGCTGAAGACCGTCCATTTCCATGGGCCTGCCGAAGCTTGCTTCGAGTTCGAAAAGACTTCAATGGCTCATGATCAGTATGAATCGCTCCTTCTCTCCCGAGCTTTCAAATAGCCTTTCCACCCACTTCTTCACTGCCTGTACAGGGGGATATAGTTCCTTATCATACGTGGAAGAATTGAGGACTGCCCCTCCAAAGCACTCAACCTGGTAAGATAGAGCTTGCTTTCCCTGCAAGAACACTCGCTCCTCAGGTTGTCCGAGATCTGGTAGAACCCGAGCATTACAAATATGATTCTATCAGTCCTTCAAGGACCTTCTTTAGCCCCACACCATTTCCTCATTCTTATGAGTGCACTTCCGTAGAGGAGTTGCAATTGCAGGAGAATTCGAAATGTACCGTATGAGCAGGCCCGGCAAAAGCCTTGTATGTCGTCTTCTGCCCCCGCCTCGCCCGGCTATACCTATGTCTTCGCCCCGACCTCTATGGCTGGCCTTTACCGCTGAAACTGCCATTGATGGTCGTTTCGGATCCAGACCCCGGATCTACAACTCGAATTCCAAGCGGTATGCTCTTGGATATGGAATTGGAATAGGCTAGGGCTCTCGAACTGCTTCAACCAGATCTTGACGAGGTTGGTGCTTCAGTGGCAGAATCGAGTCATTCCATAGCAGGGCTAGGAATTCAGGCTTTGATAGTCCAAGTCCAGGCTATCACGTCGGGATAAGGCAGTAGGAGATTGAATTCACTCCTAATTGAATGCAGTATCACAAACTTTCGTCTTTATCCGCGGATTCCAAAGGTGGAGCTCCAACTGCTGACTTGACTTGGTCCCTTCTATTTAGGATCAATAGGCACTGGAATTGGTTCATCTCTTGGGGCAGGAGGTGCTGCTGGATTAGGTTATATGAGACCTTCTTTGAAGATTTTTTTGCACTCCCTAATCAAAAAGGAGCCAATAAAGATGGTGCGAAGCCGCTTGTCCCTCCGGGGGCATGGAATTTCTCAAGGCAGTCGGAGGAGGTAAAAAAGCCATCCTTTTCATGAAAGTATTCCCATCCATTAAAGAAGAGGAAGAGGCTCTCATTGGAAGGCCTCGTCGGTCGTCCCTCAACCATTAATGGATTCGGAAGGGGGGAATTCAATAAATAGTAATGGAGATACATTGGATTCACTTAGAAAGACACTCCCTTCAAACACAGTTCTATTTTATGAATACTATATAAAAGAGGGGATGTTGAAATGGCCATTCAATGAATCACTTCGGATCGTCGATTCTATTGCATATCCTCGCTCGCTCTACTTAATTAGGATCTCATTGTCCATTCCTACCTAGGGCCTTTTATTGCTATCTGTATTGGGGCTTCACTCCCCACCACTGCTCTCCGTTCTTCACCTCAAAGAATTTGGGTTAGACTCCTGCTTTTTCACTCTTCCACTATCCATGCATGGTGCGAATCATCTCCTTGATGCCCTACTCAATCTCCATTAGGTGTCTGGAGCATGAACATTGGTGCATGAAAAGGCTCTGTGGTCTCTCTCCCCTACTCCACCGAAATTGCAGACATCTGTGTGGGTTCCAGCACTACCTAGCAGTATGGCTATGTGCTTTGACCCTACATAGACCACATGGGTAAGAAAAAGAAGTACTCTATCTAATATGATTATTGGGATTGAATGCTTGAAAGCCGCCCATTGACCTCTATGATGTGACTACGGTGAACATGAGGGAAGGACGAAGGACTTGATTTGATGCACATAGACAAACTAATTAAGAAAAGAAAAGTAGGAGGGGAAGAAATGATCAAAGAGGTGCAAGTAGGTAACACAGGGTCTTTTATTATAGGATTTGACCTTAACCATTGAGTGGCTGGGTGGTTGTGCTCGTCCGCTGTGAGAGGATGGGGAGGAAAAGAATTCTATTTCAAGGACTAAAAAGCATTACTTACTCCAAATATGGGGCCTTGAATAGAGGGATCTACTTGACCCAATAAGTCAATTAGGGATTTCTCGCTCATCCATCATATGGGTGAGGGACGAGATACTTGACTTTAGCAGTGAAGTGAAGGATACTTTTGATCAAATATTGGTATTTTTCAACATCAATAGTGGGATTGCCCAAGTACCCCATTTGAAACCCAGTTCCAGTTTCCAAGGCATGCTTACCAATGCTACCTCTTATACTGCTCACTATTCTACCAATGCTGGATGGGATATACTAAAAAATAGGGATTACCCATACAACCTTACCTAACCAACCTCTACAAACCACTATAACCAACGCAGATGGGGTAGGATCCTTAAAGGCTTTCCTGTCTGCTTTTGACATGCTGTTATCTGAGACTGGGCTAGCTCTCTTCAATCAAAAGAGGGCTTTACCATATTATCTGCATTAGTCCATCTGAACCAGCTGATGAACCGATTGAATCTTTATTATATATGTAATTACGCAATCCCCGAACCAATAAGTCACTTAGGGTGTTAATGCTCACCCGACCATAGATAGGGTGAGGGAAGCTCAAGGCTGTGGTAGATAAGAAAGCATCTTGATTAGACACGTAATTACGTATATAATGAATGACTTGAAGACTTGCTTGTCCTGATCAACCCTCTCATTTTGAATTGAGGGGAAGAAAGAAAGGTAAATCCAATAATGCTGCTATGGGCATATGTCATTATGCATGAATGAATGAGATATGTCATTACGTCATGAATGAGATATGTCATTATGTATGTAATTATGCATCGAGGAAAGAGAAGATCGAGTAAGTGAATCGGTCTACATTGATGGTCATTCATTATATATGTCATTACGCTCGCAACCTCACTGGCATTTCTGGTGTAACGTATATAAAGAAAAGCATTGATCTAGCTTGGTCGAGCCTCACTGGCATTTCTGGTGTAACGTATATAAAGAACCTGCCTCTCCGCTCCTCAACATCGATTGGCCTATGCTCCTTCCCCGATGCGGGAAAGAACTAAACGTACCTTATGTAAGGACAGCCTTTCTTCCTCTCCCTAAGGTTGAGCCATCCTCCAGAAGTTTCATCTACTGGTCAGGAGCCTATGAGCCTAGAAGAAGTAACCAAGATGTGAAAATATAGGGCCCTATATTTCTTACTTAGGGGCGGAGCCACTCACTATTCATATGGTGAGGACCGGTAGGGGCTCGACTGTCAAGGAGAGGGGCGGAGCCACTCACTATTCATATGGTGAGGACCGGTAGGGGCTCGACTGTCAAGGAGAGGGGTCACTCACTATTCATATGGTGAGGGAAAATTGATAGCTCGGCGAGAAGTCTTCTCTATTCTACCAGACTTCCCTTCTGACTTGCCTACATGTTCGTAACCTTGCCTTCTTCGTACACCCTCTGGTAAGGCTAAGCGTTCCCTACCAGCCAGAGTCAGTAGCTTGAGATTCAGTGGCTTGTGAAAACGCCCTACCCTTTCAATCAGTAGTCAGCTCTGTAGTCAGTCTCCTCACTGGTAGGATCAGAATAGCCTCACAGGATCAGATGGATGTATGGCTACGCCTTCCTTCCACCTATCACTTCGATACAGATGGATGTATGGCTACGCCTTCCTTCCACCTATCACTTCGAACCAAAGGCTGTAATGAATGCTGCGTGCTCTTCTCTCCCATAGCACAAACCTACTCGTATTCTGGTCTAACTCAAGTGCTGTAGGTCAAACCCCTCTTATCTGTCTTACCCATAGCCTCTCTTTCTTACTGCCCTATCTGTACGGTTATGGAACTAAGCTTATCGGCACTAACCATCTGTTGGCTCAATAACTTCTCTCTAACCCTACCTAATATACCAGTGGGGTTATCTCTGTCTCCCTTGCCGCCTTTCATAGTCTCTTAGCCACCCTATCTGGTAGGTTATTTCCTCCCGCTTCTCTTACTACCACCCTAATAAGTAAGTGGGGGTTATCCTCGTTGTATGGCTTGTCTTACCTTAGTGATCTCTGTCTATCCCTACCAAGTATCCTCACTAGCGCCCTCGCTATCACTGAAGTGCCTGACCTCAACCCATAATTAGACCAAAGGCCCGACCAAGGAGGGGAACCCACTTACTTATTAGGGCAGGTTAGCCAACTTCTTATCTATTCATTGTATCCCTTCCAGCCTCGCCCAACCATGAGCTAGCTCTATCTCTATACCTAGCTACCTAATCTACAGCTACTAACATCATCCAGCCCAGCATCCATCCCAGCATCAGTCATCATCCCAGCATCCTAGCATACTAGCATACCAGCATCAGTCATTTCATCATACCAGCATACCAGTAGTAGATAATACAATCTCTAATCCTGGGGATTCGGTTGGATGTACATCCATTTGTACAAAATGATCTATTTGCTCCCTATCCCAAAGCAGGTTCTATCCACTCTCACCTACTCCTTTGACCTTCTCACCCGGTATGAGAAAGTAGAGGGCAAAGAGAAGTCAGTGAAGTTACCATAAAGAATGACATATAATAAGGGGAAGTGCCGCCAAATCACTAGCTATCTGATATGATATGAAATGCATAATGACATATATAATGAATGTCACTATCTCTGGTCTCGAAGTCACCAATGAATGACGTAATTACGTATATAATTCATGACTGGAATCACGGACAAGTTTCAGTGATGGCGGCGATGGCGGCGATGGCGGCGATGGCGGCCCTTAGGGTCGAGCGAGAAATCCCTTATGGTCGAGCACCTAAAGGTCCTCTCCTCTCCTTATCAGTCGAGCCCCCTAAAGGGTCCTTAACAGTCGAGCCTGCTTGCGCATCCTTATGGTCGAGCGAGAAATCCCTCCTACGTCAGTCGAGTGGCTTGTGACCTCGCCCCTTCCTTTTTTGGGGCCCCGTGATTGGGTGGGAATAGAGGAGAACGTATTACCCTAGAATACTGACCTGGGACTGGTGTATGAGTTCAGCTTTGTTTATAAGTCCTATCCAAATGGGTGGGTGGGCACTTTTACCATTCGTATTCACTTTTGAAGCCTACACGATCAATCGAAGGAAGTTTGAAAGCTACCCACAGTATTGCATTGCCCTCATTGAGGAAAGGAACTACAGCCAGACCCCTTATCTTGGAAGGGCGGCTTGCTTGGGTGGGCTGAACAGTGAGCGAGTGCTATTGAATTTATGAAGCCTACCTTGCCTTTACTTATGTGCATGCTATCAACCTGGCGTCTTCACAGCATCCACCCCTGCCAGAGAATAAGAAGAGAGAACCACAACCACAAGAGAAGAGCCCTAGGAAGGACAACAATCAAGAAATCCCTAAGTCCTTGAAGTGGGGGGCGATGGGAAATGGCTTCAATTCAAAGGATGCGACAGCAGGCTCGACCAAAAGCTAGTTACTTATTTGAGAGGGGCACAAAATAAGTCAATTGAGCATTTCAAATTTGTTCTATGGGTCACTTAATCCCCCTCAACACCCTCGGGGGAAAGAGGTCCACACCATGAATGCAATATAGAGAATGAAATTCTGAATTAAGATTATTATCCACCACACAATGAATGCTCATATAATGAACCACCAACCATTGATGAATGCCACCAGGTCCTTCATATCAAAATACCGCACTGTAGGAAGGGCGACTTGAGGTTTGAAGCAGTTATAAAAGGCCTATAGTAACGTAGATAGTACGAAGTGGGAGGTGTTTCTCAAGGATGGATAGTTCCATGAATTTGAGGTAGTAATAGGGGGAAGTTGGCTCAGCGAAGCTCCATCGTAATAACATCATTGAATTCATTGTTTTCCAGTCATTCATTATATATGTAATAACACTATAATAGTGAATAGTGTCCAAAGAGGAGCAGCACTCGAAACAGCAGGAGCCCTCCATCTGGTATAAGTACTCTGCGCATCCCTTATTCAGGACCAAGGTATACCGAGCCTGTTCATTATGCAGGAGCGTGTTGGATCATATTTCTCATCTGACCTCAGGAAATAGAAGCTTATTATATCAATCCCACTTCGGTCAGCTGGCGCAGCATTAAAGAAGGGCCCAGCCGAGGGCCATATAGAGAGAGGGAGGGCATGTAGCGTCCGTCTGTGGGAGGGCAGAGCATGTAGGCAGTAAGTATCTGGAGTAAGGCAGGGCAGATAAGATACTTGGCTTGAGGGCCACTGTTAGTTCTAAAAAGACAAGTAAGGCTTAAGACGGCAGATTGAGTTCCATGCCCAGATATCACTGTGAAGCTCTAGGTAGTAGTGATAACGGATGCCTATCCAGGTGCCGGGACCAGTGGACTAAGTTTCATAAATGCCACCAGGAGCAGAGACGATAGAAGCATAAAAAATGAGAGTTTCACCACCATGGCAGATCCAAATCCATATTTGAAGCATCCGTCGTAGACCCGGTTGTCTCACCACCATAAGTTTGATCCGGACCCCGTTCCAGGTCCAATTGATCAGGAACCACTTAGTTTGCAATGTAAGTGATCCTTACCCCTTACCTTACCTCCAGCACTCACACTCATAGTTCTCGACCCAGGTGGAGATCCATATCGAAATTGAAAGACCCCACAAGCATTGGATAGTCCGTTACAAAGCAAGTTGACCGGGCGGGGTGGATTCAGTTCTTTCCGAACTCGATATGCTCAGGTAAGGTATAACCCAGAAAAAAGACACTTTTCCCTGCCTTCCGTAACGTTACAGGGCTTTGCTACAGTTAAAGCCCGAACTCACACTTTCTTCTTGCGAATGCTAGCGGGATTTCACTTGCCAACTGATCCTTATGCATTTAGATACCTGGCTAGTGACCGAAATGAAATCGTTTTTTACGTTATACAAAGAAGCAACACTTCGCCTAGTGATCTATGGAGTTATGGCTTGCTTATTTACTTGGCTGACTTTATAGAGGTAGGAATTCCCAACAGTTTCACCTTCAGGGTGGGGCCTATCAAGTTCTCCCACATGAACCTGGCCTTACGAAGATGGTAAATGAAGTAATAGAAGGTGGAAGCGACGATAGGAGCTTGCTCTATTGGGGGAGGGGCCCCAATAACAGAGAGGGGGAGAAGGATGATAGAGAGATAGCTTCTCAGTACGGTGCCCGGCCTCCGGAGGACACCTCAAGGTCCGGCCCCTCGGAGAGCACCAACTCTCTTCGGAGAACACCTCTCAATCTTTCCAGAACCTGAAGTTCAAACCAACAGGCAGGGGTAGAGCCAGACGGCCCCCGCAAGGGGGGAGGCTAACCCATCGGAATGCGGTACTGTCCTTTACGGAACTTGAAGCGTTTGTTTGGGCAGCTCAACATCAGGGGTCCTTGCCTTGAGCATGAGGCTCCTATCCTTCCAGATGAAGATTGTCTCTATTCGGACCCTTCCTGAGATAGTCTGATGAGCTATAGAGAGTCCAAAGAGCTCTTTCTTCGAGCTACCTAAAGGTCCCGGAGGGGCTTGCGCTTCTGAGGGCAAGGAGTGAGGCTTCGCCGACTGAGAAGATCAAACTGATCCTACTTCAAATGGTATGAGAAATGATGAGGTTCCCTAATCAAAAAATCCAGTTCATATTGGAAATGATCTATAATGGATCTCGACAAACTAGCGATAAACGCACTTTTTATTGAAAAAGGTGATATTGCGCTAATGGCCAGACAACATCAAATTCTTCATCAAACGAGGGCTGTATGACTAGTTTGGGTATATCGACGTTGGGTATATCGACGATAGATTCCTCGTTGTGGATTTCAAGTAGCAATCAAGCGTGTTTTGTCTTAGAGGTTGGATTTTTAGGCCTTGAACTCAAACTCCTAGAGCTCTAACCGTTCCTTAGTTCAAGCTCAGAGTTTGATGGATCGATCAACCTAGTGTTTGTGTTCCTTCTTCAGACCAGAGATTAGGATTGTTCCATTGATAAGATAGAGAGCTCCTTTCCTTCACTTCATGCCTAAGAGAGTGAGCTTCAGAGGGATAGCTGGCTTGGAGAATCTCATGCTCAGAGAGAGATGGTCTTTCCTCAGACTAAGAGAGTTAGTCCCATAGACTGATCTTCCTCAGACTAAGCTAAACGGCACTCTGGCATTGAGGCTTTGCCGCTTGAGAAGATGAAAGAGTTATTTAGCATAATAGAACAAGGCTAGCTTCCTTAAGAACAAATGCCAGTTCCTCTCGGTAAGAGCTGCTAGGAGGGCTTGACTTCAACTCTCGTAGTACCTCACAATTCTCATTTCTCTGAAGGTAGCAGGTTTCCTCTCCTTATCAGTCGAGCCCCTGTCGGTTTGGGTTTACTTATTGGGTGGGGGGGCTTATGGTCGAGCCTGCTTACGCATCCTCGGTGAGCTTCTTCCTAGCTGGAGCTCTTCTAGTCAGGTCAAGTAGCATACAAAGAGAAAGGCCAGTGTCTAAGGAGAAAAGCTCATGAAAGCCTCAAGCAGTAGGGTTTTAGCGGTCCCTTCAACTCCGGAGCATGTTCCCCTAAGGCAATAGCTCAAGTTGTATGGACAAATGTTCCATTGAGCCATTTACCTCCGCTCAAATGCCAGATTGAAAGTGTCTAATTTCACGGACTTGAGTGTGTGTGTGCGGTGTAAGTACGGGGGGCCAGGGGGGGTGCAGTGTGTGTCCCCCTCGGATTGGCCTTCCTGTTCTTTAGGCAAGCAAGCTCTAAGGCTAGGTTGAATATGAGCATGCTTCTTTCAAGGCCAGCATAAAGACATATATAATGATGAAGCACGTCAAAACGAAGGCATGCTGATCCGTCTAGGCCCTAACGAAGGCTAAAATGCTGAGCCGTATAGGCCATAACGAAGGCTGTGTAAAGCTGAGCCGTATAGGGGTGTTTCATCAAGCTAGGCAGGGTGAGTACCAAACCAGCTCAAGGTCAAGGGTCAGGTCCAAAAAAGCTAGGCGAGGTGAAGGGGACAACCCATTGTGAAATAGGATTGTACATATACCATTGTCAAATAGGATTGTACGTGTACCTATATAATCTAGAGAATAGTCAATCCTATAGGGGATTGCCAATAAAGAGGCACCAACAAAAGGGAGGAAGGAGAGGCCTTTTTGATATGAGAAAAGACCCGAGAAGGTCCTGAAAAATACAACTATAATGTCATTTCCCTGGGAAAATGAAAGATAGAAAGTAGTCTATCTAATACATTTCCTATGGCTCAGCAGGGAGCCGCAGTAGGAAAGGGCGGCTCTTTCTCAGCGACCCCAGTGTGGAAGCCCCGGACTCAATCATACATTTATAAACAGACTGTAAGGGTTCCTGTTAGCGAGGCAAGTCTAGGGTTCGAGGCACCACCCCGCTATCCAAGCCAAGGAGGTTCGGTTCTAGTCATATATTTCGATTTTTGATATAGAATATTCCAGTCAAAATGGTCCGACGATGGATGATACCTTCGATCTCGATAACTGTTGAAGTCTATAAACAAATGGGTGCTTACTAGCGCTTTGCTAGAATCAATTCAAAGCCTCCTTTCGATGCGTAGAAGAGTTAGTCTGCTGTTGCCAGTTTCTTTCCTTGCACTAGGAAGCGCAAGCCCCTCCGGGACCTTCTTATCTGAGCAAGCATGAGTAGCTCGAGGTGTAGGGGTGTAGGGCGAAACCCCAGCTTGGCAGCAATGTATTGCCGGGGAAGGATTATAACCCAATAGAAGTACGAAGTCCGAGGTAGGCTCTAAGCCCCAAAACTAGCTTCGCGAAGAGAGAGCCAATGTGCCCGTTCGCTTCATAAGTAAGGTCAGTTACGAACCTTCGTCAAAGATTGGACGTAACCCAATAGAATGTGTAACCCTATAGAATCCATTCTAGTCAATCCCCTATGGAATGACAAGGGTCTTTATACATTCGACCAATAGGGAGAGGAAATAAGATCCAAGAAATGGTCAAATGGTCAAAAAAGTAAGCTTTCTCCTGGCTAGTATCCCGAATTCGGTGGGACCAGAGTCGTCAAGGTCAGGACCAACCCTGCTAGGTCAAACACGAAATGGGTTGCGTAGGGGGCTGGCATCAGTAAAGGCAGACATAGACAAAGCATCTGATGAAAGGCTCTATTCTCTATTTGATAGAAAAGAATGCGCAAAAAGGGCCTGTGGGGTATCGTATGTCAAGGTGGAATCTTCTATAAGAGAGAATCCCCCATATTTTGAGTAAGTAATGCCTAAATACTAAGTGATTGGGCTATTTTGAGTCATACTTTCGGTTAAGGCGCCCCTCAAAAATCGGCAATTGCTCGCTGATCGCTGGCTTCACTCATACCTGAGTTAGCATAGTATAATAGTGATTACTTCGCTGACGAATCTTTTCTCTGGGTTCTCCTTAATGTCATTATATCAGAAATGAGTATTTGGTATACTTCATCTCTGTCTCTGGCATTACTGACTAAAGAAAAGAGTTTGATCCTGGCTCAGAACAGTGAAAGTGATGGTGAGATTGCTTGTTCGTGAACTAGCGTTAATGGGGTGAGGTGGTGAGCGATGGAAGATCTATTTCTATTGCTTTTATGTATTTCATGCTTGGCACGGTGAATCATTTCAGTGGATATCTATATCTTATTGACCTTTCAGTTCTTATTCATTTCATCCCCCCCACCCAATAAGTAAATTGAAATTGATTGCTTGCTTGACGTTAGGAAAGCAAGGTGCGAAGCCGCCAGAGAAGAAATAGGAAGGGCAAGGTCCCGGAGGGGCTTGCGCTTCCTAGTGCAAGGTAATTGATTGCTTGTCCGCACCGGGCAAGGACCGGTAGGGGCTTGCTTGACGCTAGGAAAGCAAGGAACTTGAGTTGCTCGACCACCGGGAGAGGACCCGGAGGGGCTTGCGCTTCCTAGTGCAAGGAACGTAGTGCTTGCTTGACGT
>Ga0213495_10000011_pt1 | contig 30179 bp, 19 predicted proteins | sample Lodgepole_Yose_1_FD_150982 | JGI IMG/M metagenome (GOLD analysis project Ga0213495, IMG submission 150982) | Leaf-associated microbial communities from Pinus contorta in Yosemite National Park, California, United States - Lodgepole_Yose_1 | ecosystem: Host-associated > Plants > Phyllosphere >... | reverse complement strand
ACCTGGGGTCGAGCACCTAAAGGTCCTTATCAGTCGAGCCCCCTCTCCTTATTAGTCGAGCGTGCTTACGCACCCTAAAGGGTCCTTATCAGTCGAGTCACTAACGTACCTCTCCTTATCAGTCGAGTCACTAACGTACCTCTCCTCTTGGGTTTACTTATTGGCCCACCCAATAAGTCAACCTGGGGTCGAGCACCTAAAGGTCCTTATCAGTCGAGCCCCCTCTCCTTATTAGTCGAGCGTGCTTACGCACCCTAAAGGGTCCTTATCAGTCGAGTCACTAACGTACCTCTCCTTATCAGTCGAGCCCCTGACGGACCTCGTGATGCGGGTAGCGGCGGGTTGTTTCGGTCTCTCAAATACCAGGTTCCTTTGTCGGACTCCTTCCCCGTCATATTCTTCTTATTTGAAGCAAGGCTCTTTCTGTGAACCAGGTCTATATGAACCAGGCTATTCTGTAATCAGGGCTTTTTCTTCTGTCAACCAGGCTATATGAACCAGGGCTAATACAACTATTCTATTAGATTCCTTCCTCTATATTTCGACAGGGCTCCTCCTCTGTGAACCAGGGCAATATGAGAGGCTCCTTAGTTGTACTCCTTTCCCGGAATTCTATTGTAAGCAAGGCTCTTTCTTCGGCTTCCAATCTTTCTTTAGAGTTCTTCCACTAGAGTGAACAGGCCGAAAAGAAAAGGAGTAGGCTTCTGATCCGCACACTAGCTTTATTGAGATAGGGATAATTGTACACAAAGTACATATGAACCACCTACCGGGGGGTTTGACTAAGAAAGAAATCCAGTTTAGATGCCACATAAGGGTTGGGATCGCACATAGATGGAAAGTGACGTGATATTGAAGAATAAAGGTACGAAGTCGCTTGTCCGCATCGGGCAAGGCATTTGATAAGAAGAAAGGCATTTGAAGACGTTCACACCAATGGCTAGGGGGGATGGCTGGTTGGATACGTGGCGGTGCCAAGCCAGTAACCCGTACTGTTCATGTTGGTTAAGGAGGCCTTGCCATAAGTAGGGAGGGGAAGGAAAGACCTAACCTTGGCCTTACCCACCAGACCTTGGCCTAACAGGGAAAGTCAGAAAGAAAGGATACAACCGGTTTACTCTCATCCCATAATCCCATTAGTCCTGTCCTTTCATCCCATAATCCCACTAGTCCTTTTCTGTCCTGCTCTGTCCTGGGAGAAATAGTCCCATTAGATCTGTCCTGTCACTGGATCACTAGTCCCACTATTGACTGTCACTAGTCCCAATATTGACTGTAAGGAGAACCAGTTACACTATTTACTGTCCTTCTCTTTCCTGGCCTTTAATCCATTCTAATCCTTTCATCTCTCCTTGCATAAAGAAAGGATAATTCTCCTTTGCCAAACATGTCAATGTTGTTGCAGCAAGTCACGGGCGCGGCTTTCATGTCCATGCTTGATGGGTTGGCTACGACCAGGTGTTCATGGTTGAAGGGCGCTACCATAAAACAGCTTTCATAACCTCCTTGGGGAACCTATGCATATGTTCGGATGTCGTTCGGGTTGATGAATGTTGGCGCCACATTCCAAAGGGCCATGGATCACACCTTCCGCGATTTGATTGGCAAGACAATGGTGTATTACCAAGATGATCTCACTGTCTACTCCAAGGTTAGGGAACAACATTTGTTCCATTGATCGAGTGATTGAGTGAACTCATTTAGTGAGGGATTGATTGAGTGATGTATATGTGGTGTGGGGCTTTCCTTTTATACGATTCGATCCAGGGGGCACTAATGATATTGATTGATTGGGCTTGGCGGAAAGTTAGCTCTAGGCTCAAGCAGGCGGCAAGAGAGAAGGCAGGTAGGTGTGACAACTTGAGTTTGGAAAAGGACTGGGCCCAGGTCAGTGGTGTGTAAAGATGTTCTCCTTGATGGATTTGATTTGGGTGGGTGCAATCTATTGCTCGCGAACCAAACCCATCTGTCCAAGTGAAAGGGAATAGAATAGCATACGGGGTGTTCGCCGAAGGTTGGTTCTGTAGAGAGTAAGCGATGTAAAGAGCTAAGGAGAGAGGGAGAAAGATAGTCGTTAGCTAGGGGGAGAGAGTAAGTCGAAAGAGAGAGTGAGCTAAGTCGTGAAAGCCAGGTAACTCGGAGATCACTTAGGGATCACTTCGAATGGGAATTCCTTTGTACCAAAGCTGAAAGCTGGAAGCGGGATAGATATTGTTACCGAACAATGTTTGGCGCTGGGTCAGTTTACATATCCATCTGGGGAAGCTATGGAGTGGGTCTCAATCTCTCGTACTAGTGGGCTGACTCTTTTCCTTGCACTAGGAAGCGCAAGCCCCTCCGGGACCTTGTTTATCCTTCACGCACTGTTCGGGGATTAGTGAGGGGAGCTTATTTCTGAACTGAGTAGCTTATTTCTGAGCTTAGTCACTAGGGAAGCGGGAAGCAAGGGCCCTCTCCCGGGGGTCGAGCGTTCGTTACCTCACCCTATATTTCTTACTTAGGGGCGGAGCCACTCACTATTCATATGGTGAGGACCGGTAGGGGCTCGACTGTCAAGGAGAGGGGTCACTCACTATTCATATGGTGAGGGAACCCGGGTGCGAATGGACGGACTAAAGACATGCATGAAAGACTGCGCCCCCTAACACCGAAAGAGAGAGACGGACTATATGTACGAATTGGAATACAGATTGTAGAGGGACGGGAAGCGGGCATTTCAGGTGGAATGAAATGAGAAGCGCTACTATCCAAGAAGAGATAGTTCGGGGTTGGTGCCAATATTATATACGTAATTACGCTATTGACTTACTTACGATTGACCATTTCGCTACAGTTCCTTTACGGGTCTTGATCTGCCCGGATTGGGCTTGTTCCTGAAGGCAAGTAAGAAGGCAAGCTTACGCACCTCTTCCTGAAGGCGAGTCAGAAGGCAAGTATCAATTGGATTGGATCTATTTCAAAAGAAGGCATGTGAGAAAACCGCTCGCTCTCCCTCCCTTTCGTTCATTCGCACGCAGGCTTGCCTCTCGATGCTCGGAGTGTAGGCCTTCCCTTAGTGGACTAAACCACTAGAACGAAGATCTGCTACTTAAGGTGCCTCTACTCTAGTATTATTTGTTATTACCCCTGCCTTTCTCGCTGCTTGCTTTTTGGCAGGGTTATTCACTTCATATCCAACCGGTAAAAGGTGACTACTAGGCCTGGTTGTTATAAACCTGGATAACTATAAGAAAGTGTATGATGTGCCCCTGCTACAGGTTCTGTATCGACTGGTGAATAAAGGACTGAAGGGATAAGATAAGAATGTACTGACTACTCTTCAAGTGCTAGCTAAGATGCTTACTGTGCTGCTGCTCCTGGTTAAGATGGATGCTCCGACCTGTAGGACCTGTGTTTCTGGTGCTGGATAAATATAACGAAGGTCTGGATCTAGCTAACGATCATAAGTTTATTACTTTCAATCTCGACCACAAAGATGATAGTATGGATCTGGAACATCAGCATAAGGATCTCGGTCACAAACACCACCATAATCTGGGTCACGAGGCCCTGTCATGGTCTAACGAGGATAACATGGCTAGAGGATATTGGGGGGTCTGGGGGAGGCTTTTGGTTGTTTGCCAGGTTGAATCGTTCAATCATGCATCTCGATCAATCAATCATGGTTGGTGTGATGGTTGATGTCTCGTGGATGTATTGCATGCAGTCAATAATCAGCCTAGGGTAGATCAGTAAAGAATAAGCCTAGGTGTTGGTTCTTTTTGTTATTGGTGGTTTATAAAGAGCCTAGGTATTGAATATTGAAGCTGTTGAAGCAATAATCATGACTGGATCGACTCCTGGTGTTGTTGTTCTGCCTCCCACAGACCCAAGTACCCCCGTCGCAGTCCCATTCACCTGTTGGTTCCCGGTCCAACTGAGTCCTCGGTTCTTCGCCACCACAAAACGTGCATTCCATGAGCTGCAACACTCAGAGGAAATGCAACGTCTTGTTATTATACGTTACACCCTTTCATTGTTGGAATGATTGGATTTGATGAAGTAGCTGCTTCAAAGCTAAGTGGTTACTGTATCGTATCTGAAGTGGTTCCTTTGCAAAGCTAAGTGGTTACTGTGGATGAGATGAAATCTGTGCCTGTGGCCTCAATAGCAGCAATGAGATCTCGTATAGATAGATAGATTGTTCCTCCTGCTGGTGAAATACCTATGCTTAAGTGGGTGTTTTTTCCTTGAGGTGCTGTTACCCATAAGACTTATTTGATTCAGCTTTGTCTAGGTAAAAGGTTGTTTATTCGCCGGTTTATGAATGAAGGTCTAAGTGGAGATATGTAATCTCCACCAATGATGCATCGAATCTAGCTGCTGATCCACACCACACAAAAAGACCCCCTTCGAAGTCCCATTTACCCGTCGGTTGATGTGTTTCCGGTTGAGCGGAGTTATCGAGTTCTTCGCCTAAGCAGTTATTACATACCAACGACGCTTCCCGGCGCTGCTATTAGTATAACAACCGGTACACCATAGGTTGGCCCAACCCAGTCCTCTCGTACTAGGGGTGGGTTCTCGCAGTTCTCCCTGAAAAAACCAACGGTAGATAGGAACTGAACTGTCTCGCTTATTGGCTTAGAAAGAAATACATGGCTGAGACTGACTCATTGTATTCTAGGTTGCTCTCTCTATAAACGGTAATGACTCTTATAATACGATGCACCTAATCAACCATGCTTTCCCAACAAGTAATGGCCTGTAGAAACCACAGCTGGGACACTAGCAGCACCAGACATCTTAATATCGCAGTGGGATTTTTTCACCCAGAGTAGGAAGATTAAGCCGGTAGGAAGAAGATAGAACTAGAGCTTCTTACTCAAATAGGCTTTTACTAACTAAAGGATTAGAACTATAGGCTTTAGAACTCAAGGATTCTATAAAAGACCTATCACTGAGAACTGATAACTCGTAGTCTAACTAGTCGTAATAATGGCTCCTTATGTTTGTTGCTGGGATTCTTTGAGAACAATCATGGTGTTGTTCAAGTAGACACAGTAGGATCGAACCTTGAAGCTCGCCACTTAGCATCTTACTCTATAGAATACTAACCTCGCTACTAATCCCTTACTATGCTCTAACTTATCCACTATTGGGCTCAAAGGTATAACTAACAACTGGTTTATCGGAGCTATAGTTTCTTTCATCTTTGTAAACTATTACTCTTTGATTACCTTGTATTGTATTCATGTTAATAAAGAAGGGAGACCGATAACTGGCCGTTCCTACTCCTAACTGACGTTATCCTTGCTCCATTCGCCTCCACTGCTTCGCTTAAAGGGAGGGAGACTATGAATCTAATTAAGAAGCTAATTCATTAGAGTAGTCCGGTATGGAAGAAAGGGAATAAAAGCAAGAAGCACTTATAGCTAGTGGTGATTATCCTGTATTCCATCAAGAAAAGGGAGTTCAAAATGCGTCTTGTTCTTATGCGAATGAATTCGATTGGTAAGGTAGTCTGGTAGGGAAGCTCTAAGCAAGCTTGAATGATGGTAGTCCGGTAGGCCAGCAAGAATTGCAAACAAACAGCTTCCTCAGCAAGCAAGGGAAGAAGAACAAGGCCCGGTAGGGACTCACTATTCATATGGTGAGGGAAGCTTGTCTTCATTAAAGCAAAGTAGAACCCCTTAAAAAGAGTCTTAATGCAATCAATAAGCAATAGAGTGATTATCCGGTACCAAAGCAAAGCTCTATCCCAGGCAAGGTAGATCGGATTAGAGTACTCCTGTAGGCAAGTATGCACTTCAATCCAGAAGCAAGGAAGGGATCCAAGCTATCAGACTGGAAGCAAGCTTCTTAATTCAAGCTATCCCCAGTGGACGAGGTTCAGTAGCTTAGATAGAGATAGAGCTACGAAAGCAACAAGCCTGTCATAAGAGGGTATCCTTACTCAACAGAAATGACATTGACATATAGAAATAAGAGATTGAGTGAAAGTAGCCCACTCACTCAAGCAAGCCAAGCGAGGGATACTCTTATAGCGAATTCATTATAGTAGGCAGGCCACTAACTGACGTTCCTACTCCACTAACTGACGTTAGCCTCGCTCCACGAGCCGCCATTGGCTAGCTCTTTCTTGCTCGTTGTTATGATCCTGTATTATCTTAAACTCTTTAGTAAGGCAAGTTCCGAAACACAATGCCAGCTGCAAGCAACAAGCACCAAGCCAGGAAGGGAGTTATTATCCTGTATTCTTTATTAAAGCGAGGGAGCGAGAGCTTATTCCTTATTGCGAATTTCATAATCTCTTTCATGCGAGTACTCCGGTAGGCAAGCTATAACTGAAAGCGAGTTGTAAGGTAGGCTAGCAAGCTATACTGACGGCAAGGGAGCGATAGCTGATTCAATTTGTTCTTATCCGGGATTCCATCCATAAGCAAAGGAGCAAGCAGGCAAGGACTCTTATGAGCCGAAAGAATGCAAGTTGTTCTTATGCGAATGATTGATAGTACGGATTCTCTTGTAAGCAATAATAGAAAGACCAGACCTCTGACACCAACCAGCAAGGGAGATCGGATTTGGTATGAACTAGCCAAGCCAGGAATACAAGCAATCAATCAGGAGAACCGGATTCCATCCATAAGTAGAACCGGAACCGGAGCTCTCGTATCATACGGAATATAATGAATGCCATAAGGTGCCGTAAGGCCGCTCGACCATAAGCCCCCCCACCCAATAAGTAAATTGAAAGGAGAACCAGATAGAGATCTATCTTATAATCATCATCTTCAGAGTTTCAGGCAAGGTCCGTAGGGCTTGCGCTTCTGAGGGCAAGGGGAGCGAAGCGAAGCGAAGAAAGAAGCTATTGATCTATGGTATATAAGAAGGAAGCTAATTCCAGCAATCCTACAGTCTAACCTTGGATATCTATCTTCTTCAATCCAGCGAGAAGGAAGACAGTCAGCTTCTTATCTCGTATTCATTCCAGAAGTCTTCCCTGATGAATAGTCTCTTCCAATCATGAGCTTAACACTCGCAATGGTGATTGAACGGAGAGAGAAGGAACCCACCGCCCACAGAGCCTACGTGGCTGGTCACCGGTGGTAGTACTTATCAACCAATCAAGACCAGAGAGAGCTTGGATTCCATCTATGATGAGTCGCTATTGTGAGATCCAGGACATAGAACGAAGAACTGCCCAATGAGCGTGTTTAAAGCCGGTAACTGGTTCAGTAGTTCTCCTAAAAGAAACACAATCCAGAGACTCATCATGGAAGAAGACCTTTGTGAAATTCAGACGAGAGAAGCAGACTATCCGGATGGAGAACTGAACTCGCTAACCGGATAATAACTATATGGCCTCGCTAACTGGAGATTCACTCTATTGCGTTGAGCTTCCCTTCCCAGCTGGACTCCCGGACAACAAGCTCTCCTTTCTTCCTTTTCTCTATCTATCCATTATATGGTATACGGTGCCCTACTATACTAAAGGGGCCCCCTCTACTCTATAATGGCGGTCGGCCGAGCGCCAAGTCTTGTCCAAGATCCCTCACCATATGAATAGTGAGTGACCCCTCTCCTTGACAGTCGAGCCCCTACCGGTCCTCACCATCGGAATAGTGAGTGGCTCCGCCCCTAAATAATATAGGGCCCTTGATCCCCTCATATTACGTACGTAATAGGATACGGAGCGAGAACAGGAGGAAGCCGTGAGCTGGAGCACGGTATACGGTATACGGCGGAGGGACTGCTAGAACAGAAGGAAGCTACGACACGTTCTCGTCCGGTTGCCGTTTCACCCCGGTTCCCCCCCTAGTCTGGTTGGTCCTTATGGCTTATGGCTTATGGCTCATGCCTCCGAAAGCAAAGCCCTTTCTAAACTATAGTAGGGGTGGGGGGCCATGGCCGGTTCAAGTCCTAGACAGAAAGCGTTACGGAAAGGCTTTACCAGTGAGAGGGAAACACCTCCGTCATCGACCAGAGAGAGTTTGCGGAGGAAGGAAGCCAAACAAAAGAGAAGTTTAGGATGGATGTCCCAACTAGATAGAGTTATCCGGTGCTTGGAAGGCAGTGCTAGCCCATCTCCAAGGAAGCTAGCCCATCTCCAACTAGAGTTGTTTTCGCCACCGAGGCCAGCCTCACAGAAGCATTGTTGGCCCTCCCACCCGGAACTAGGCACCTATCGTTTATTTGGCCACCGTCCGGGGGTTCAATAGTCAACACCGGGGGTGGGGCCTCAGCATAATGAACAAAGGGACTCACATAGAAAGAAGGATTGTAACTATAATAAGCTATAATTCCCCCCCCACCCGCAACCGGTGCTTGGAAGGCAAGCAGCTGGACCACCATCCTTTGTTACGTTATATCGGGCCATAGCTTACTTTCATCGAACTCCCGGGTTATCGATGGGAGGGAGGGAAGGTAGCTCGAGAGGAGGCAAGATCCTTTGTTTCTATCGGTTACCCGGCATTTGAAGAATTCTATGTAGTGAAGTCCTTCCAGGGGTGGGTGGGTGGATGATAGTTGGGCCCCCCGATTCTCTTTCTTTCTCCCCTCCCACACCGGCTATAGCTAAGGGTAGTCCTTCATTGGATTCCATCTCACTAGCCGGAAGTCACGAGGATGGAATCAAGAACTTCCTCAACCTGAAGGTGCGAAGCCGCTTGTTCCCTCCGGGGGGCAAGGATGTCACTCCCTTACAGCTTTCATCCCTCGGTTGGCCTAACTCACTAACCCAACCACCTTCTCTGGATGTCTTGCCTGGTTCCACTATGGTGATTCGATCCATTAGGTCTGGTTATTCCAGCGAGTCCAGTCATGAATGAGAGAGATGATATATGTCTGCTTGAGTGACTAAACCTTCAAGATGACTACATGAGTTTCACCCCAGCCTTGGGCAGACCAACAACGTCCACCGGGCGCCTAGAATAGATTTGACTTCTTCCATAGAGCGGAGTTGGGGCGCCTATCCGATCCATTCCAATACAATGACAATAGGCATGAAACTTGCCGAACACTGAAGGCCCTCAACGGCTCCTCGAATAGTTGTGTTTGTTTTTTTCCCGCCCACCAGTAGGTATTGATTCGATATGCATACGGTCCGGGGACAGAGGTGAAAGATCATGGGGAGATACCGTTGGATCTCCGATCGGGCGTATCTAAGCTTGTTAGTTCGCTGTCGCTCACTGCACGCACTTCCCTCTCCCTGGGGCGTCGTAAAGTGCATACATAAATGCACTTTCTCACGCCCCAGGTCGATCTCCTTCGGACCCTCGACTTACTAATTAATAGGTCACTCGACCGACATAGGAGGTCGAGGGAATCCTCTCCCTACCGGTCGAGTGCATAAATGCTATCTCCCGATGGGTCGATCTCCTTCGGACCTATTATATAGGTCGAGGGAGATCCTAAAGGCCGTTCCTATTTTATCTGCTGATCTCTTTCGATGGAATTTGCCATGTTGCACTAAGTTACCTACGGAGGTATGCATACGGTCCGGGAACACTTTAGGGTGAACACCCATCCAAGCAAGTAGGGTCGATAGTTCAACATTTAGGCCGTAACATTGAGCAGCGAATCAATCTCTTGCCGCTCTGCTCACCCTGAATCGTAGTAAACAAGTGCTCTCCGAACCGAGCTGGATAGTCTCCTATCACTAGGCTCACCGACCAACCTGGACTTTGATTCTTTTTCTTATTATTCCTATTCTTATTTTACATATCCAAACCATCCGGATTGTTCCCAGCCATGAGTCTTCATATGACATAAGCGGGCCGCAATCACCATTCGGATTAAGGTCTTCGCCTACTACGTGGTTGGTGCAGCGCCACGATCTGATCTCCACTGTAGTTTTCTTATTCTCGGATCTGGCACCTGATATGGTCTGGTCTGGTACCCAGCTCTTAGTTGCTGGCTCTACGGTCTATGTTCGCGATTTGTACAAATGAATGTCTGGCTCCTACGAGATAACCTTTATTGGATGGAATGGATTGGGCCATTCCATTAACTCTTTTATAATGTTATCCACCGCACCAGTGTGGAGGCCAGAATTTGGGTTATCCCAGAAGTAGGCAACTACGTACGATCTATAGTGACAGAATGTAGGTAGGCACTATAGATCGTACGTAGTTGCCGTAACAAATTCCCTGGTTATTCCTTTCCCTAAAGCGAGCGGGATAACCTTAAGGCGTAGCATATTGAAAGCTAGGCATAACTAACGTATTAGCAGGCTAGGCGTAACGTATTGAAAGCCAGATCGTGTCATTCAAGTGTGCAACGTCCATCAATGTTCATGTCCGTTGATTTAGACTTCTTCTCCGTCACCTTCTACGAATAGGATCGATAGGGGCCCCAGCAGCCCGCACGCAGAACCGCCTTTCGACTCACCACTCGTATGGCTCGCCCAGAATTTGTGTTCTCCCAGAAGTGGGCAACTACGATCTATAGTGAAAGAAAGAATGCACTATAGATCGTAGTTTCATTTGTGTAGGTCATTTTTGTAGGTTATCCCTGAGCAGAGCTCAGTTAAGACCTTTCAGGATGCGCAAGCAGGCTCGACCATAAGCTAGTTACTTATTTGAGAGGGGCACAAAATAAGTCAATTGAACCTTTTGATTGAGGTTATCCCAGCCAGAATGCACTATAGATGGATAGATCGTAGTTGCCGTAACAAATGAAGTAACAAATTCTTTCTGGTATAACCAACGGGATATCTTCCTTTGCTGCCATCCCCCCTCGTATCGCACAGAAAACCCAGACAGCCAGCAGGTTCGCTGTTCAATAAGGTGCGAGCCAGAGTAAGCCCCTATTCATTACGGGTGTTTCGCTATCTAGCTAGATACTACGAGTCCTCCGTCCCAGATTCCCTGCGGCCACCTGGTTCACCGGTACTACCAAAAACTCTCATGCTTACGTTACTTATGTAAGATCTCGGACCAGTAGTGCCGGTCCGAGCGGAGACCCCAGTCGTGCTTCCGGCATCGGCGGCTGGCGCATTTTCATCATCATATTGAAGTTGGAAACTCCTCTTCTGCCTGCCATAGAAACTTGGAGTCCATATCATGGTGAGGATGACGCTGCGATACTATTTCTTGCTATTGCTCAAAAAACTGACCGAACGCGTCCGAGTTATTGGCTCGTCCGACCCGGCAGCATTCATGAGTCACTCAACTGTCCTTCGGAGACACGAGGTCGCCTTCCCCCCGTCCTTTCCCTTTTCCGGGGGACTTTTGCAACGGGCTATGTCACCCATTGTTGATGAGGTAAGTTGCATCCGTCCCATCGCGAGCACCTACAATGTCGTGATCACTTTCATCATACCATTTATTCGGTAGTTCAACGGACGGTCGCCCCTCCAACGAGAAAAGGTAGAAATATCGGAACTTCTCTTCCATTTGGATCGGAGAATTTATGGGGGAAATTGGGTTTTAAATTTCCAAGAACCACACGATTATATAGCCAAGGGGAATACGCTGCGCCTAGAATCATCCCAAGCGCTGCTAATGTGGCTACTAAGCTATTGATTTGGAAAGCTCCTACTAAGATGGGAAATTCCCCGATAAAGCTGCTAGTACCAGGTAAACTCATATTGGCTAAAGTGGAAGAAAACAAAATGGTAGGGGGATTCGGCATGGTGCTTACTGAACCTCCATAATATTTAGCAGGTCGAGTCTTATGCCGGTCATATAGAAAACCGACACATGGAGAAGGGGCTGGAGGAACCGGTCCATGGCTTAACATCGGTGGAATGCTACCTCCAATTCCCTGTATGTTCGATGGAGTGAGATATTCCCCACTGATCAGAGTGCGCCGATTACCCCCCGAACCGTACGAGATAGTTACCACCTATCATACGGCTTTCTAGCTCCACTTTTTCCTCTGGTTGTTCCGCTCCGATCGATGGTAGTATCTGCGGTGGGTTGGGTAACGAACCCGGCTTTCAAGACGTTACGCCTTATAAATAGGTAGGGGGGGGGGGGCGGGCGACATACATTTTGGACATAATGTAACCCCCATAGTTGGCATGTATCTCCCCAGCCAGAAGGATCATACCTGAACCATCGTAGACCCCAAACTCTCCTTTCCTTATCAGTGAACCGGAACATAGTGCATAGATAGATAGGTACTATTCGATGCAGATAGGCAGGGTCGCCGCGAGACGACGTGATATACTACGATCACGTACAGAAGCCACTGCTGTCGGCCGATGGAACCAACTGCTCCCGTTCCATCGGGCGGCGGGGGGATAGGTAGGCTCAAGCTTCCCCCCGCCACCCCTCGAGGACCTTTAGGTACTCGCTCGATAGGGAGAGGATCGAGGACCGGCAGGGGCTCGACTGTCAAGGACCTTTAGGTGCTCGACCCTAAGGACCTTTAGGTGCTCGACCTTAAGGGAGAGGGAGAGGACCTTTAGGTGCTCGACTGTTAAGGACCTTTAGGTGCTCGACTGATAAGGATGCGCAAGCATGCTCGACTGTTAAGGACCCTTTAGGGGGCTCGACTGATAAGGAGAGGAGAGGACCTTTAGGTGCTCGACTGTTAAGGAGAGGAGAGGATGCGCAAGCATGCTCGACTGTTAACCCCCCAAACCAATAAGTAAACCCTAACCTTTAGGTGCTCGACCATAAGGACCTTTAGGTGCTCGACCATAGGACCTTTAGGTGCTCGACCTTAAGGGAGAGGGAGAGGATGCGTAAGCAGGCTCGACTGATAACCCCCCAAACCAATAAGTAAACCCTAACCTTTAGGTGCTCGACCTTAAGGGATTTATCGCTCGACCATAAGGGCCGCCATCGCCGCCATCGAGAGGAGAGGAGAGGACCGGTAGGGGCTCACCATTCCGATGGTGAGGATTTATTCCCCTCTTTGCACGTACATGTGAATCTCGGCTGCCTACCCGGTTCGGATTAACCCGATAACTCTCTCGTATCGATTCTTTGTATAATGCAATACAATACCCATGGTTGGTTCGTTGCGGCGTTGGGAAGCATCATGCTAATATAACCTCCTATGCGGGGGTGGGTACCTTGGAAGTAAGGTGCTCCTGATGATGCTACGGGTGGCTCTCCTTCTCCGTCCGAAACCGATGCAATGATGGCAAGCCGCCTATCGGACTCGGATAGGATCGTGCCTATCAGTCAGTAGCGAGTGTCCGTATGGGTGGCTTAGTTCCCCGTAGGCAGCGATCCAGAACCCGATGTTACGCGTAATATTGTGTTACGTTTCATTCACCGCTGTTACGCTATAAATCCAATCCAAGGTTGGTTCCACACGAGCATCAATCCCGTTCTGCGGCGTGGTGGCAGGAACATCCGCTAGGAGATTGGCTGGGTGGTGTAGGTCAAAATCTGCATGCAAAGGTAATGCAAATACATAGGCCCCTTCCCCTATTGTTCAGAAGGCGCTTTCCGTTCGTACGGTCGGAAAGGGTTAGGCAGGTAGGTAGTACGGGCCCTCTGACTTCCGGCTATGTGCTGTGCGGCTTTCGCGAAGCGGATGAAGGCTGATAGTCTTTCTCGCTATGCGCGTTGGCGCCAAAAATTTGATTCAACGCAACTCATATTGAGGCTAGCGGCTACGGCTAGGATATCGATCATACCATATCATGCCATATACTTAGTTAGATATGGAGATGGGCATCTATCTACCTATACACGGATATCTATATATATATAGATATATATATAGATATCCTTATGTATAACCAGATCCACATGTAATGGATAGGGAGATCTATTCATAGATATATTCAGAAAGATATAGATGATCCATATCCATCCGGATACATCGTGGATATGGAATGGATATACATCTATATGCATTTTGATTAGCGGGCGGAATGATACCCCTTAATATTGCCGGTCCTTGCACTAGGAAGCGCAAGCCCTCCGGTCCTTGCTCTCCTTTTGTCGAGCAAGCAATCAATTTCAATTGACTTATTTTGTGCCCCTCTCAAATAAGTAACTAGCGCTGGTCGAGCCCCTCTCCTTTTAGTTCTTCAAGTTCCTCTCCCGTTGGTCGAGCCCTCTCCTTATTAGTCGAGCGTTCGTACCTCACCCTGCCGGTCCTTGCCCCGAAACTAACCCGCCCGTTATCTGGCGGCTGGGCACGCACAGCGCCCATTGCCCGCATAGCGTTCAAAAGACTAACGCGCAGCGGAGTGGAGCAGCCGCCGCGGCGACACGAAGGTTCGCCGCTTGGCTGGATCTCGCTGGTGCCACCTATAGGTAGGCGTGTGTGACGTTTGGAGTTGTCGTTCGTGCACCTGTCCCCAATGAAATAATGAGTAATCCGTTACCCTGCAGATTATGGCCTTACCACTCGGTCCCGATGGCCGGCGGGGATTATAGCAGCAGCTTACGTTCGCGCGTCTCCCCACGTGTGACACGTGTTAGCTGTGGGAAGTATGGTTCCGAAAGCAAGCGACTTCGGCCAGTTCAGGCTCAACCCCTCGCTTCACGTTAGTTAGCGGACTTACATGATACTATCGGGCGGGCAATCTCTTTCTTTCTGTGTGGGATGATGCCGAGGAGAGAGGAGAATGCGTCGAGGCGGCGAGCAACTACATCGTTCATTTCCCCCTCATGAGCCAGACAGCCCACCCGGATCGGATAACGTGCATGCATTTGGACCGATCGATGGAGAGAGCCAAAAAAGCCAAAAAGCGCTTGAGCGCTGTACTATGTATAAGATATTCATCCTATACAGATAGATGGATATATAAGGATAGACATCTATATCGATTCGGATATTTGTAGATATCTGTATATCGATATACATATATAGATATCCAGCCAGATGTCTCGAGATCTATATATGTCCATCTATGAAGATCTTTCTATGGATACATAAGGTTCAATTGACTTATTGGGTGCCCCTCTCAAATAAGTAACTAAAAGGCGGTGGTCGAGCCTGCTTGCGCATCCTGAAAGGTCTTACCTGAGCTAGCTAGCTAGAAGGTAAGGTCAGTCATCACTTACCGGGTGAAAATGATAGGTAAGGTATAACCCCCCCTTACCTGAGCATGAAGGTAAGTGATAACCTTTGGTCGGCCTGTAGGCTCTTCGATAGACCCTTTCTTTCTGGCTGGCTCAGTCATTTGTGAATTACGGCAAATTCTGTCACTACGATGGATAGATAAATCGGTTGCCTACACAAATTCTGGCCCCGCATCACCCAGCAGCGCAAGTGTGTCCTGCTGACGCCTCGAATCAAGCTTTTGTTGCGACATGCTATGTTTTCTCCCCCATTGCTAGTAGGTTGATGGGTCGCACGCCCGGCACACATGTTTTTTTTGCTGGCCTTGTGTGTTAGTAACTATAGGTGACCTAACGGCCGCCGCCCGACTGGACATACCAATAGTCACAGGATTCGTATGGGCTACTGGGGAGTGGGCAATAATCTTCTTAGGATCGATTTGTCTCAGAGTGGTCGGGGAAGTATATATAATAGCAATCGCGCTTAGAGTATAAATGAAGGGAGTGGAACAAAGTGTCGCTTCGGGAAACATGGGTATGGGAAATCTCGAAAACCCATAGGTTCCCAATTTTGAAGGAATTCCTGCCGAAATGACGGATCCAGCCGTAGGTGCCTCTACATGAGCTTCGGGTAACCAGATATGAACTGGTACCATAGGCACTTTGACGGGGAAAGGAGCGGGAGAAGCAATCCATGGAAAGATTTGGCGCCGCTCACTGGATTCTGTGGTTGATAAGATTTGTAAATCGGTGGTTCCTGTTTGGGAGAGAATCAACGGAATAGCTAATAGCATAAGAACAGATCCGAGTGAGGTGTATGGGGGAAACTGATATGCTGCCCTGATCTTTCTTTGTCTCGAACCCCATACCCCTATAGTGATAGGAGAGTAAGGGGTAGCCCCAGAGCTTCGGGTGTAGGTCAAGAAAAAGCTCCAGTGGGTAGCCACTCCCTTCTCAGAGAACCGTACGTGATACTTCCGCATCATACGGCTCCGCCCCGGGATAGCTAGTCGTTCGTGGCCCTTGTCATTATCCCACTATCCATGCATGTACTTCCCGTCTTCACTTTCTCATTTTTTGCTTGCTTCTCGCTCTACTGAAATAGATTTCGCGGAAAACCGGCTATATCCGATCTTGGTTGGCCTTTCACCCCTAGCAGCCACGGAGTCATCCCCGTATTTTGCCACATACGCGATCAATCCAAATCTCACATCGAATCTGGTATGACACATATCGATGCATTCATTCGTTATATACGTAATTACGCTTTAGCATATCATGCATCTATGGGCATATGTCATTATGCAATCGAGATCTCGAACTAAATGACATATCTGAGAATATATGCTTTTCATCTCCCTCACTCACATCAACTATGAGCAGGATTGGTTCATTTCGACCAGTGATTCCAGTCATGAATTATATACGTAATTACGTCATTCGAGATATGTCATTATGCATTCATTCATTATATATGTCATTACGCATCAAAACCTCCGCCTCCTCGTGGGGCCTAATTATTAGGGTGAGCCCGCCGAACTCTCGACTATAAGGACCTTTAGGTGCTCGACTGTTAAGGATGCGCAAGCATGCTCGACTGTTAACCCCCCAAACCAATAAGTAAACCCTAACCTTTAGGTGCTCGACCATAAGGGAGAGGAGAGGACCCTTTAGGGGGCTCGACCATAGGGAGAGGAGAGGGAAATCTTGAAAAACCTCCGCCAAGAGAAAATGGCCCCCTGAGTAGGGGCGGGCTTGGGTGGTGGGCTTATGGTCGAGCCTTAAAGCGCATCCTCATCAGTCTGGCTAGTTAGATAAGTTCAGTGGGTATTTGTATTATTTTGTTTGCCCTGGTGTTATTCTTTAAGGGGGGGAGTTACAGACTGGGGCACCCGAGGACTACGGGAGACTCAGGATAAGCTTTTCATTCATTTATCAGGCAGGGTTACAGGCAGCACCCCGAAAGCAGCTTGTCAAGCGAGAAACGGTCCCAGAACGAGCAATGAGCCCGGTTCCAGAACAATATATGGGGGCCCAGAGAGATACAGAGCTGGTCCCAGAAGGTTCAATTTAGAAGACATACGGCTGGTCCATATGGGACAGGTACACGAGAGCTGGCAGCAGCCACAAACCGGACCGGAACCTTTTACATTGATCTAGTGATTTATAAGTAGCATTTATTTCATTAAACAGTTCAGTTAGTCAGTTAGGGAGTAATTGATTCATTTATATATGTATTGCAGTTCAGCATCCTTATAGAGTGAAATATCCTATATAATACATGACCTTCTTAGTTCATCTATTGAATGAAGGAAGACGAGCTTAGCCAATGAGGAACTTAATAACGAATTACCATAAGGTAAGGATTTCATACCAGTCCTACCACGAGCTTAGTCGAGACTTATATCCGAGACTTATATCAGTTACGTTAGCCAAAGATACTATGAGCAACGACATTACCGTGAAACGTAAACGAAGATACGACGTAAGACATTACCGGGATTCAGGAAGGAACGGGTCTCGGATACGGAGGTGAAGATAGGACGTAGGGTTGGAACAGAAGGTCGGGTACAAATAGAAGGGTCGGATACCACAGAATGGAATACCCTTCGTTAACCCTTCGTTAGTTTATGAAAACACCCCAGTATGGGATAACCTTTTGGATATCTCTTGAGTGATTACAGGATCTTGATCAAAAGGATGGAATTCTATTAATCGGTAATATCTTGATCGATTTTATACAACATACCCACCCTCAAACTAGATTGTGTATACAATCACACCTTCTTTGTTATTGCAGGCAGGGATCGGACAACACCTATTGCGTACGAGAGCTGGCTGGTTGTTGTCGAGCGATAACTGAGCCGGTACCAGAATGAGATACTTGGTGGGTCCCAGAGATCGAAATAAATTAGAGTTGGTCCCACAAACAGAGCTGGTACAACTTATCAAAATAACTGGTACCGCAGAGATATAATGGGAATGGGCCCACAGAGGCGTCATGAGATGAGCTGGCACCACCAGACCGGGTTGAACATCCACCATATTAGTTACCTATCATTGAATTGAATTGAAAATACTCGGTTACTGTTAGGGAGCTTATTAGCCTATTTCTTTATGTAATGAAAGCAGCGCAGTCCAGCAGCCCTTATATAGTAGTAGTGGATATATAGTGGTGGAAATATAGTGGTGAAATATTGTATATAATGAAAACCTTGCCCCCCGGCCCCTTATTTCTCCTCTGGCGGCTTCGCACCTTGTTCATATATGGAATGAATGGAGAGGAGCTTAGCTTAAAAGTGACAGACAGAATGACAGTGGCGTTCGCTGCAGAGGGACAGACGGGAGATCCGGAACTTAGCCCAGTATACGACGTACGACATTACGGCAGGACAGGACGGGTTTCGGATAGGAGGGTCAGATACAGAGGGCCGGGTACGGATACATAGGTCGGATACCACGGAATACCCAGTTCAGCCAATACACCCAGATCGGTCAGACCAGCTCAGCGAAGAATAGAACATAGCGGTCAGACCAGTACGTTAATGCCCTTGATTGAGATAATATACTCGGTAGGCATACCCCCCTCGACCTCACCCCTGATGTTGACGGAATTACGTATACAATCAAACTGAATATGGTTGCTGGCGAGGAATCTGTTGGACACTCACATCAGGCTGGAAGGCAGGCAGGCTTTATTGCCCAGTCCCGTCGTGCTATATTCCACCTTTTGACAAGTTATATATACGTATAATAAGATGGTCCATTCATAAAGCATTTTACTGCAGCGCAGGAATTTCACTAGCCTATCAGAGTCTCACCTTAACTAGAAACTCCCATTTATGGTAGCTGGGCGGGCACGGTCTTATACATTACCTTCTATATTATAGATTTATAGCTGGGAACCCAACCCCCGGATATATAAGTAAGTAGGATCTGCCGGGATATCAATTTCTCCTTTGGTGGGCCTATCTAGTATATGGCTGGGGCAGCTATATTACCCTCCTATCCTTATGTATGGGGTGGGGAGGAAAGCACATTTTTGACCATATAGGCCAGGCCCTTCAAATTGCACTTTTAGAGAACGGATGGAACATCTGGTGCTACCTTCAGGAGCTTGAAGTTATCATAGAACGCACGCAAATGCCTCTTTAAGACGTTCCAAACATTTCATTGATGGCTGGTGGGATTGCTGACTGGCTTGCTTGCTTTTAGTGCTAGCAGCTTTTTTAGAGCCGCGGATCCTGGAGCAACCACCTTTTTCTCCGAGGGCACAAGATCTTACCCTGGCTGCTGGTCGGGGAGGTACTTCAGCTATGAGGGAGTGGGTCCAGTGTTCCTTTCTTCGGGAACAGATAGGAGCCCAGTGCGCCTGCTTGATTCCGGAAAAGAGAGTTGCCCGGTTTCTGCTGTAGAATGAATAACGCTAGCTTGATCGTGGGGTGACTGAGTGCGGACCAGACAGATTCTATTTCCTGAGTGGGATCTAGAACCTCCCGAACCCACTAAGTCTTTAGGTTACCGCCCACACTCAATGCCCTATAGTTTACTCCCGCTCCCTAAACTGTGGAACCTTGAAAGGAACCTACTAACCTCACCCACCCCGCTAAGTGATCTTCGGGAAAGACAGGCAGGTAGGCTTCTTCCCGTCGTGCTCTATCCCATCATTTTACCTATTCATATATATATATATATGTATTTATCAGAAGGATGGTCATGGTCCACTCGCACAGTCGTTTTCAACTCGTCAGTCGGGTATCTCGCAGCACAGGGCTTGAATAGCCTATTTGAAGACCCAGCTTAACTAGTTACAACTTATATCATATGGTTTCTGGGCGGGCACGGACATCTATATAGAGTTATAGACAGGCATTGAAGCTCAGCAGGCACGGACATATCTTTTTATGTTGATAGGACGGAATACCCCGGATATTTCATTATGGCAGGAGATCCTTTTTCACCTACACAGAAAGATGGCAGATAGGTAAGGTAGGCGGATCTAGTTAGTTAGTTAGTTTCGGGCCTAGTTATCGGGCCTAGTTAGTTTATGGCTAGGGCGTTTATAATACCATACTCTCCATCTGGGCAAAGCTCTTTCGGCGGGCTGGCTTGCTGGTACCGCTCTTGCTATAATAGCTAGCTGGGATCGATGGCTTTGGATTGCTGGCTAGTGGCCTTTTACAGGCTTGCATTCTAGCTTTCAGGCTGGCTTGATAGAACGACAAGGCTAGCTTAAGCTCAATTAAGCTTCGATTCATGTTGACTTATTTAGGGAGGAGAGGGGAGTTCATACTCAAATCAAAGATAGTCCTGAGTTGCGTTCTCATCTGGTATCCGATCGTCCTGGCTTAGTGAATTAGGAGCGTTGTCTTATAGCTTAGCTTCGGGGAGAGCGATCCTAGGAACCAGTCTTATTATCCCGGATGTATTGCTAGCCAGCCTTAAAGGAGGGATGCTTTTCTTCGCCGAACAAGTTCCCCTCGGTAACGCTAGCTTGCTGCTGTCCTTGGTGTTTATATAAGTGATTACTTCAGAATCACGACAAGCATTAATCCAGACCAAAATCAATTTCCCTCCCCTGCTCCTTGCTTCTGGCCTTTGACGCTTCCCTTCTTCCTTCTTCATTCAAGTGGGTTAGGAGCTAGTTTATACCACAACTCATCTTATAGCTCCCCTGCTTATCGGGCTAGGTCTTATCAATGAAGGCTCCGTCCATTGCATCAGGTAAGGTCTTCTTTCTTTGGCAAGGATGTATCCATTAGATTGATATCTGCTATTATTGATGTTCTGACAAGTTGTTATCTTTGTCCAAAAGCTATTCTATCTCTACAACCTCACACTGGCACTGGGGACTACTCCTCCCTATGGTCTATACTATAGGCAGCATCAGTATTCTATCTGTGCCTACTTGGTCAGGTGAACGTAACTATCTCCCATTTGCTGGTGGGAACTTGGCTCAACAACAACCAAATTTTGAAGGAGACAGAAATTGCCAACCAGTAAGTGCCAATCATGGATGGGCTTCAGCTAGTAGTAGTTCTAAGAACTTATTTCCTTCTAAGCGTTAGCAACTGGCTTAAGAGAGAAAGCTATGCGCCTTCTCTACTGATTCAAAACTCTTAAGGCCATAGGGCTATCTCATTCGGCGGGTAAGTGTTTCAACCCAGTCAATAAAAATGACCAGCTACTTCCCATACGCCCACTTTGCTTTCTCAAATTCACACTTAAAGGCCAGCTAGCCGTGGGTCAACGCTACCCTTTCACTAGCGAATTTACCACTTCTTTGACAAGGCCCGTAATGGGGGAATGAACCAGCTACTTGATAGGCCACCCTTTCACTCTGTCATTTCCCACTTTGAAAAGGCTGCTGGGTTAGTCAATTTCATTACCGGCTACTTCCCATACGCCCACTTCGCTTATTTCAATTCCCAGTCCTGAGAGGCGTTCAGACTCTATATCATTTCGCGACGCCCACTTTCATCCTTTCATTTACCATATTCGTTTGGACCACCCTTTCAGACTATCTATCATCTCGACACGCCCACTTTTGTTACTGAAATTCCCATATCGCATAGGTCCGAAGTTTCGGTGGCTCAGTTCAACGATCCATGACGCCCACTTTCCTCTCCCTTGTGGTCGGGCCTGCTTGCGCATCCTACAAATTTGCGAATAAATGTTTGACTTATTTTCATTTCAATACCAGATAGAATGATTTTCATGCTTGAAATATGAATTGAAATACTTACTTACTTACTTGTCTTTCTTTTCATTTCCACGAAGTGGGTAGGCTTGCTGTGAGAGGATGGGGAGGAGGATTCGCTCGAACTAAAGCGAAGACGACCGAACCCCATCCGAATCAACAGTGGGTAGAGATGAGGGTGAGCATTCCCTTACCATAGAACCTTACCAGAGATCAGGCTTTGAGCTTCTACGTAAGTTCTTAGTCCTCCAGTATCCGGGTGCATCACATCGCATCACTAGGCCCGTCACAAGGCCAATTTGTTTCTTTTTTCCCCCGTACCACCCCGTCTTTTTGACCTGCTCGCCTCGATCCATTCATTAGAAGAATCTGCATCCGGAGGACCAATCCCTTCTATATCCCTCTCCTTCCCCGAGCTAGTTCGGAAAAAGGTAGAAGGGAAGTAAATAGAGAGAGGGTCGGCGCTTTCCCCTCACTCCGTTTGGTAAGGGTGCTGCCCGCAAAAGAATCTGTAGAGTACTCAAACTATAGATTGGTATTTGCGAGCACGAGTTGAGATAAGAGGTAGATTGTCTGAGAGGTAGCTATTGCTGGAACAAGAGTTGGAAAGTGAATGCCAGCCAGATGGGATGGGGGGGGAAAAAAAGGTAACGTGATATGGAGGGGGCTCGGTGTGTTGCTCAGCCCTGGATCCGCTCGCTCTGTCTGCTCAATCCAGTCAATGAAACATGAGTTACTAGCAAAGGTGCGGGAGCGGGTGGGTGGAGTAATTATTTCCATTATTGATCACCAAGCCGGTTATTTTAGTGGGGTAAGGGAGAGATAGAAATGGATTCAATTCATATCTCATGGAATAAGCTACTTAGTCAACTACTTCTATTTTCGCCTGCTCTGAAAGAAGGACCCACCCCAAGGAAACGAACTCGGCCGGGCGACCCGAACCCCATATTCTAACTATGCCGTCGCCACGGGTCCAGATTGAGAGGTGGAAAAAAGCCAAATAAAAGGGCATGCTCCGCTGCGGGATCACTGCCCGAGGGTTGGGACGACCGCTACTAGTCTAAGCGCAATAAGGGTTGAGGAGGCAACCAATGCGGCTAGGCAACACCGAGAGGAGATTGCGTAGGGAGCTGGCGAAGGTCAGTAAGGGCAGACTAAGAGAAAGCTTCTGAAAGGGATTTATATAAAAGAAAGCACGGTAAGGTTCAGGTAAGGTCCTTAAGCTTAGGTAAGCTCTTTCAAAAGGCCAGAAAGGGCCTTACTTAAGCTAAGGAAAGATGATAGACGGGTCTAAAAATAGCGCTTAAAACCTCTCGAATTCCCTATTAAGATTGAAACGGGGGATAGCGTGCACTCAACCTATATGAAACGGAAAAGGACTCGTTTTATAACGTTAAGGCTCGCTTATATGAATAATGGCCAAAATGCCGTTATTACATACGTAATATCGACACATATCACTCGAGTAGTATTAACGAGTCGAGTCGTTTTAGATACGGTATCTATCGTGACAACTTATCCAAAACAACACCGAAGAGCATGCATGAGCATTGCACCTCTCCCTATCTACCAGGTCGAGCTCTCTCCGGTCGAGCAAGTTTGATTCGGTCGAGTGCCTACCTTTACGCCTCAAAAAGATACACCTCGACCTACTGACTGAAGGTAGTAGCGCATTCGTCAGATCAATCATATACTTTGGAACTGAACTTTCGCCCATTCCTTTTTGTTGGAATGACCTTCCAAGCGGAGAGTGAGCCTACCCCATAAGTCGGCTGTCAGTTCACCTCCAAATATCAGATCTAACAAGATCCTTTCTGTTTTCCAGGGCGAATCAACAAGTAGGCTAGCCTCGTTCATGTCTCAACTCCAGCCAAGTGTCTCCTCCAGTCGATGATGAGAACCAGCTCCATTGCTATTCAACATTAGACAAAAACGTCTCGAAGCTTATTCGACGGGTCAACACATGTCGATCAAAAAGTGTCGTTTTATCAGTCTCTAGGTAGCATCCTCGGGTTCCTTGATATCATCCCTGTCCAACCCAGCAAAAAACGCATATTTTTCCGTGCTTAAACCGCGGCTGCTCATTACCCCGAATAACCAGCACGAATCTACTAACTTACTCCGGCCGAGTACGGGGACCACCCAAGACTGACTCGCCCATACAGCTTTCTAGAAACCACCCCTAGGCCAAGGATCGATGGTCACTTATCAATCTAACGAGTGCTTTATCGGGTGAGGGAAAGGTTCGAGTGAGGGAGGTGAGAGAAAGAAGGTTGCATATGGAGGGCTTGGGTACTTGAATGAGTTGATTGACACTACCAAGCACGAATTCGATTATATGCGTTAGCTTCACCTTCCTATCGTCAGGCGAGGGCCCCCTCACCTTCGCTCACTCAGGTGAGCGCTCTATATATTCCCTCAGGGGGACCAAGCGGAGTATGTCAGGTAGGAATGATACTTACACTAGTAGCCTGTAGGTCTTCATATTAGTGGCATCAACTCATTATTATGAGAAAAAGTGGGTTCAGTGTGTAGGAATGTTCATAATGCTGTACATAAGTAGGAAGGCTAGGTGTATTGTCAATGCTTCTAATCGGTGGTGGGAGACCCCTTAAGATTGCATGTAAGGTGTATGGCTTGCAATCTAACGTGAATACTCTGCTTAGTGGCTGTATAGGGTATAAGGTGTAATGGTGGGGATGTAAGCTTAAGATAATTTGTCATCTCCCCTCGTTTTGACAATAGTACTAGTGATGTCCCCAACTTGTTAGTAGTCATGGCAACTATGAAGGCTATTATTGTGGTAGTAGTTTGTATATGGTAAAATCCCCCTGCATATCTGTTGGCGGACACCCTTTTTGCGTACCAACCCGATGGCCCTCAAAGGTAGGCCTTCTTTATATGAGTTAATTACGTGACACCCTAATATGAAATTAGTTTATTCAGAAAGAATGAGCTCCTATATATACACACCTTCCTTCATTCACAGGGGATGGGCCGGGAATATTCTCTTTCTTGTTGATGTCTTATTCCTACCTTACTTATTCCGACAGCTAACCCTCCCTCCCATAGATGTAATTACAGCAAGAATGACACTTACCCACCTTTTTTCATACAGATAGGCATCCTAAGCAAACAACATATACAGATCCAGCACACTGTCATCCCATCCCACCCAGGGCATGAAATAACATCCCACATTCACACTTTATACCATCCCATCTCCTAAGCATAGCGTAAAAGAAAAAGCACTCATCTCTTAACGGAACAAATACTAGGGAATTGGCAATTAATAAAGGATGAAACGGAGATGCTTACTGGAGGAAGAATCGAAACTCTAATCTGTCTGGTTGATTGGAGGTAGGTAGGTCTATTGAGAAGGATAGGGGGTATGGCTTGTCGGATAGGATGCTAGATTCAAGTCGTGAACGGTGGTGGAACGGGGTCTAAATTGATTGGTTTTTTGTGTTACCCCCCAGTGTTGTTTGTTGCGGGCTTATCTCACAGGTTCGGCATGTTGCTATAGGTCTGCTGTGTTGGGGTGGGACCTAACAGGTTGGGCCATTGGAAACTACTACTTTGCCATTGGTAACTCTGCTGCTGCGTTAAGTACTACTGCGTTAAGTAAGTCAGTTTGCATATCTACGACCCAGAGGTGACTTTCCCGAGGTACGAGGGGAAGGGTTTCACTTTTCCACTTGTCCATTTGAGGTGATCCTAGCACCACCCTTTCCCACTTCGCCGACCGGTACTACTTCATACTACTAAATGCTGGTACTTGTTGATGCCAGGATTCAATGTATCTTAAGGCTTCTTCTTGCCGTGGACTACAGCTTTAGGCATGGGACTAAAGAAATACCTTTAGTTGTTGTTTCCTCTCTGTAAGCTATACCACCTACTTGCCCTTTATTAGTCCAACTACTACTAAGCCTTGGAGTAAGTCCCGGCAGCCTTACTCAATAAGGACCTATATCTTAGTCTTAATGGGGAGCTATCTTAGTTCATGCATTAAGAAGTTCCATGTAACACACTATATATATTTCCCTTCTTTATTAGATTACCAGAAAATCTTTAGTTATAAATGACCTAAGGTTCGGTCGGGGCAGGCACAAAAAAAAGTTTGTTGGTTGGCGCAAGATGACCAACTTCATCTAATTTGAGGTTGTTCATCAATGAAACATAGTTTTTAGGGGGGTCGGATGACATTTCCAATTGGGAAATAAAACATATGATACCGCCATATCTACGTTTCACTTTGTCCTTGATAAGAAATCTCTATCCCTGGAATAATCCAGTGGGAATAATCTCCTCCATGGGGAGCTAGCTAGCTCTCCGCTGCTATAATCCCTAGTAGGCTCCGCTGCTAATACAATGGGGGAAGAGATAGAGGGCAGTTATATATGTCCACATTATTATCATATTTCTCCACAATTATAGATAGAATAGATATATTGATTCCTTAGCTGTAGTGGTAAGAACTACTACTAGTTGTTTCCGTAAGCTCTCTACTACTACTTGCCTGTAAACTTTCTCCTACTTGCCTTTATAGTCCAACTACTAGCCAGTAAGTAAGTCATGGGGGCACCTTAATAGACTTATTAGTTCATGCATTAATAGGTTCCATGTAGTACAACACTAGATACTACTTTCTTTCTTACATTACCCACCAGACAAGAAGATTCTTTCTTTCTCAATGGCCTCAGGTTCGGTTGGGGCAGGAGGCACCACAAACAAATTGTTGGTTGGGCAACAATAAGAGATAGGTATTATCTCAGTTATATCTGTGATTATTCTTATCCATATTATCTCCATAATAGAGAAAAAGTTGAATCCATGGGGTTTGTTCGAAAGGTTGGGACATCCCAAACCTCCTCAAAGGGTGTGTTCATTATGTGTCTGTGGTTCGATAACGTGCAGCATGAGGCCCTGTGGTGGGAAATCCATTGGGTTGGGTGTTACATACATCCAACATGATTCCTGGGGTGGGAGTAATTGGGGTTATCACATCCGCTGATGCTGCCTTATTGGATAGGCCAGAGGGAACCGAATAGAGTACCCAGTTTGAGGCTGTAGGTATCACCACCCAATACCATGGTCTCCATATTCGATGCCATTACTACTACAATGTTATTGAAATCCATGCTCAATAATATATTACTATTATATATGGATGGTAAGAGATAGGTCTGATCTAAGACATAGGTATTATCTCAGTTATATCTGTGATTATTCTTATCCATATTTCCAGAACTACTGGAGTAGTGTCATAACTACTGGTGTTTCCGTCCGAAGAATCCATGGTTGGTTCGTTTGGTTGGGACATATTGATTTCGAAACTTTCGCTCATTTGATCCAATGGAAGGAGCATCAACTATGATACTCGCATATCTATGTTTACCTTTACCGTTGTTGGAACCTATGCCTCCTTTGGTGGGAGTATACTTTGAAACCTATACCTTAGACCTCATTGGGACCTTCTTATTCCTGTTACCCTCCTCCATGCAGCCTACGAACGAACCTAGCAATTCTACCTACTACTACCCCTTCCTTCTGAACTTACCTTGACGAACGAACATTCCTAACGAAACTTGCCTTACTATCCTTAGTTCAAGGACAAGGTCTCCATCTATACTACGCCGAACGAGATTGTTGCTGATGTTTACCATCGTTCTATGCGTCTCCTAGTCCTATTGCTCGGGGCAGGCACAACAAAGAAGTTTGTTGGACACTTCCAATGAATGGGGTTTACTACTACTATTCCTACAGTGTGTGATCCAACCGATGGGAATCAACAATTTGAAATAGAATATCTGCCCTGCTGGTTTGGCCCAGGCAATATGGTTTAGTTGGAATCAGATTTGAAAACCTTATCATTTGGCGTTTATCCATTGTCACAACCTAATTTGGATGGGTTCGAGGAATCATGGGAGAGCTATCGGGAGACGAAAAGAGATTGTCTTATTAATGAACATGACCATTTCCGGAAGTTGAACTAGTGGCAGGATGTCGATTGAAGAGGTTAGACCAAACTCGCATATCTACTTTCACTTTCTTTGGCACTATGAGGTTCCACTACCAATAGGGGTGTTATACCCGCATCTATACATTGAACTTGGAGTCGCATCGATACTACGTCCTTGCCATTAGTCCTCCGATGTTGTTGGTTACTCTAATAATGAGCGTATACACCACCCATATGAGAGGTATGCCCTTGCACCCTCCACTTCCATAGTTTAGAGGAAGGAGAAATACTGAATATTCTGCTTATGCTGCCGTATCGGATAGGCCAGAGGTAACAACGGAGTAGTCCCCATTGAGGTTGTAGATAGCATCTATCATAATTCCCCTAACTTCTTATCCACCCATTGTTGAACTTGTCCATTGTAAGTCAAAGTGTCTGCTCATTGACATACCCACTTCCATAGCTGATAGGAAGGAGAATATAAGTAGGTTACCTGTAGGCTTTAAATAAATACATTTCTAATATAAGATATCGCATTTAGATGTGTAACCTTTCCATTTGAACAATGTATCATTTGAGGTTGTTGAGCAATGAAACCACCTATGGTTTAGGGGGTTGAATGACCCATATTCCATCGAAACTAAGGCTTGTAGTATAGCTAGTGGTACTGACTCTAATCAATACATAGATATACAATATTGCATCTCTACGACCGGAGGGGCTCATACGAGGTTACGAGTGTGAGGTTGAAACTTTTCCATTTGAATGTGTAATCTATGCAATCAGCAGAATCTGAAAATGAAAAAGTGAAAGCCTTGTCCATACAGTTAGTTCTAATTAGTTGTAGTTCTTCGGCAGTTTCTCTTGTTCTCATGGTTACTACTGACGAGGTCTAAAGAAGGGACACCTTGACTTAAGTCCCCTTTCAAGCCAACATACCCAATATAGAGGTGTAGTATCCCACCATTTCCTTGCACGAAAGACACACTGAAATCGCGGCAAGGACTCCTGGCTGGTAACACTACCTACTATTTCCTGGGAATAATCGGGGAAAGGTAGAGCGGTGGCTTCAGTAAGGCCTTGTTCCCAGTCGAGTAGCCCATGTGAGTATCCCAGCGTAGTCTTTCCCAGTCTACCCGGTATCCAACCAAGTCAAGTAGCGCAGTTGAGTATCCAAGCTGAGTAGCTGATAAACCGAGCCCGGTTCAGTATCTGAGTATCCCATCCGAGCCCAGCCAATGAGCCCATCCGAGCCCAGCCAATGAGCCCATCCGAGCTCTGACTGGCAATGAATGTCATTATGCCTCTGTCTTGTCATTATGCCTCTGTGAGGTGCTGTAGTAACCTTGTGTTCTGTATGGCGGTGCCCTTACATTATATATGAGCATGTGGTTTCACAAGCAGGTCGCTTTTCGATCAAATCCTTGCCCCCGGAGGGACAAGCGGCTTCGCACCTTCATTTGGCCCAGCTCCCCTTTCAATCTCTCCTCCCATTCCTTATGAGGCTGATTAGCCAGTGTGGGTAGTACTTAATGAAGGGTACAGTCAATCTGAGATATTAGGGTTTTCGCACAAACCGAATCGAATCCCCGCCGTGGGAGGTTATGTCTCTCTCTCTCAATCCCACGGCGCCTAACCCCTGATGATTCGCCTCCGCCCAACCATCAGTTTGTGCACCCGGTTTCAAAAGTAAGTTTCCCTCAATCCGCGTATAACCGGGAGGAATCAGTTCAGTCAGATCTGTTCTGAATCCCCGGGACTGAGGGTCCATCTCCCATTCGATCAGTGAATGGGACGATCAGCAAACATGCAGGTAGGTTGAACCCGGTGAAGGGCAAGGTATGTCAATCGCTTGTCTGTAATCAGACAAGGTCTCCCCGAAGGCCCGGGACTGTAACAATCACCTGGACGCATCGGCTATACCCGACTCGAACAGCAAACCCATGAAAATGAGTGAAAACGGTATGTCGATGCGCGGCGTAGGGCCTCCCAGGCCTGTAGCCGGCTCAGGAAGATGGTACAAGATACGAAATCTTTCCATCGAGAGTATCCACCTCCCACCTCAATCTGAAAATTCAGCATAAAGAAAAGATTTCATCCTCTCCTCTCCCTCTTGGGTTTACTTATTGGCCCACCCAATAAGTAAACCTGGGGTCGAGCACCTAAAGGTTAGGGTTTACTTATTGGGTTGGGGGGTTAACAGTCGAGCATGCTTGCGCATCCTTAACAGTCGAGCACCTAAAGGTCCTTAGGGTCGAGCACCTAAAGGTCCTTAACAGTCGAGCACCCTGCCGGGTCCTCACCATCGGAATGGTGAGCCCCTACCGGTCCTCTCCTCTCCCTCTCCTCTCCCTCTCCTTAACAGTCGAGCACCTAAAGGTCCTCTCCTCTCCTTATCAGTCGAGCCCCCTAAAGGGCCCTATATTCTTTAGGGGCGGAGCCACTCACTATTCATATGGTGAGGACCGGTAGGGGCTCGACTGTCAAGGAGAGGGGCGGAGCCACTCACTATTCATATGGTGAGGACCGGTAGGGGCTCGACTGTCAAGGAGAGGGG
>Ga0213495_10000009_pt1 | contig 31721 bp, 12 predicted proteins | sample Lodgepole_Yose_1_FD_150982 | JGI IMG/M metagenome (GOLD analysis project Ga0213495, IMG submission 150982) | Leaf-associated microbial communities from Pinus contorta in Yosemite National Park, California, United States - Lodgepole_Yose_1 | ecosystem: Host-associated > Plants > Phyllosphere >... | reverse complement strand
GAGCAACGAATGAATGCATAATGACATATATAATGAGATATTGTTCGTACAAGCATTCAACCTTCCGCCTTCATCACCAGCCAAGTCCAACAGAAGCCTTCACCCAGCCAGAAGCCTTCACCCAGCCCCCAGCCTTAAGCAGACCCGAACCATATGAAATGCATAATGACATAATGACATAGAGAATATATGCTTTGGCGGAGCTTTTCACATCTTTCCCTACTCCTTTTGCCATTTTCTCTTGGCGGAGGTTTGCAATATTGAGCAACGAATGAATGAAAGAGCGGAAGAATAGGAAAGAATGAGCAGGTGCATTACTCGAATTCACATCAACAGCGGACAGCTCACCCAAACAACAGCAGGTGCAAGATGATCAATCGCCTTCCACAGCGGCATCACCCCCAATAATATGTGCAACCATTTCTATCCCTTGTCTCTCGTATCTACACATGCCATCTCAACTCCGGTAGCAGCATAGACACTTTCATCCTTGGACGTATGAGACTCACCCTCTATGGAGCGCACGGGAGAATCAATTCATTTATCCACTGTCACTTACAACCCCCCCAATCGTTTTTATTCTCAATAGGTTCCGGTTCTCAATAGCCAATAGGTTTTATTCCCAATAGGATACTTCGTTACAAGAGACTTCGTTACATCGGCTCTCCAGGCTACCTACCCAGGCGAGGGAAAGGCTATCCAGTTACTAAATATATATTTTCCATTTCCTTATAGGCTATATTATAATAGTAGGGATTGACATTGGCTATGTATAAGTGGTCAATAAGAATATCCTTCCGACATGGAAACTGAAGAAAGGATAGAGCAAGACGACTGGTTCTTAAATCTCCGAGATGATTCTCACTTTCCCGCTTATTCTTGGATTGGCTTGTTCCTCAGCTCATAATGAAAGTGAGCCTATTATGAATTGCCCTAATATTATGATTTAAGGCGATTGGTCCCTTTATCCACTCCTCAAAGGCCCCACTTGTCTTATCAGTAAAGCGTCCCCTTCTCCATTTCAAAGAAAGCAGCTAGCAGCTTGTTTCCCGCGGGTTGAGCTGTGAAGAGAGCTAAGAATAGAGGAATGAAATTGCTCGACCACCGCCATCAATGAAAATCGCTCGGCTGATAAGGCCGCCATCAATGAAATTGCTCGACCACCGCCATCAATGAAAATCGCTCGACTGATAAGGCCGCCATCAATGAAATTGCTCGACCACCGCCATCAAATCCGATCATTGTTTTATAATCGTGAACCGGCCTTCATCCAACTCGCCAAGCTAATGCGATCCATGGACTGACTGGCAGCCAATCCACTACTGCTGGGACTTCATACTGGCCCTAAGGACCATGTCTCCCGCAGTTGCCCGCAGTACATGGGGCACTCATGGCATTAATCCATATCTATAGGTAGGCCTCTGAATAGGCGTTGATCGGGCAAGCAGCGCGCCCTATTATTCTTATGGGCCCTAAACTGACTAATTAATTAATGAAATGACTAGTTCCATTACTAGTATTTTCCCAGCCAGCCCAGGCATACCAGTTTCCTTCCCCGGGGGCTACTAACTATGGTTGGTACGGCAAGCGATGGATGCGTACTGAGTATTTGTAGCCCCTGCCTGGCACAACCAACATCAATAATAATAAGAATAGGGAGGGGCCGGCCGCTGCCCATGAACTCATTCCTTAGGCTGAGGAAATTGATCGGACTGGCCTATTGATCGTGTTCAGTTTAAGGGGTTCCGTGTGTTCGGGTGGGCATGGGAATGAATCGAAGTAGGCAAATGAATCTTCCCACTCCTGTGTGTGCCTGCCTTCTCACTCCAAGAAAGAAGCAATCCCGGCACCTGGGTTTACTTACTTGGCTTGGAGGGGGGTCTAGTTTGTGGGGAAATGCATTAAGTGACTCATCGGGCTGGCCTCTCTGGCTTGCTTGGCAACGAACGGGACCCCCTCCTATCAATCGGTAAGAAGTAGGCGTGCCCAAGCAAGAATCATTAAGTACTCTGCCTCTTACTTATGAGCATGCCACTTATATCCTTGGCTAGGCAGGCGCACGTGCAACCCTCCCTCTGATTGATACAAGCAGACATGCCTCCTTATCATCCCAACCCCGATATATGCCTGGCCAGAATGCCATCGGCCATAGCCCTTCCCTGGCCCCTCTGCTTTCCCAAGAAGGGCAGGACCTTAATACGTGTAGCCTAGCTTTCAATATGCGTAGCCTAGCTTTCAATACGTGTAGCCTCATATTTGTTCCCCTCAAAGAGATAGCGAATGTAATACCAGGTCCTGAAAGACTCTTTCTTCCCCTCAAATCAAAGAGCTAGGTATAGATAGAATGAGATATCTCTTTGTATATGATATTATGGAAAGATTAGGTGATGCTAAAGCGCAATTACATATATAATATATGCAAGGTAGCCTAAGGTAGTTCAGATGGAGGCACACGGCTAACCAAGTTTAGGCAGTGTTTATGATGGCTATAGGTTGTCAGTGCTTTCCTAGGCGAGATATCCCACGCCTCTCCTAGGCGATATAGCGTACCAGCCCACCATGTCTAGAGTAAGGCAGTGCTTTATTCCTCCCTAAGAGTTACCAAGTACGAGGGGCAGTCACCTTTCTACCAACCTTCTTATCACACATATTCTTACCCACCACCTTCCTACCTATGAAGAACCTACCCTTCTTTTGTTACCCACCCTCCCTCGAATATCTTGATCGAAACTTCCGCATTCGACGCTTGGTATTTCAAGCATTTCCTATCGAGTCGCCCGCCTAAGATTCATTCCTATTTGTCGCCCGCCCTCAAAGTGGGAAGGGCCCGCTTCACCGCGGCATGCTGATCCGCGATTACTGTTGGCGGTCACTAATATCCACCGACTCCCTCGCAATCTATCTCCTCACTTGTACCCATTATCCAAATTCATTGATTCTTTGGGAAACCATTCACAAATGCTCCATAGCATGCTTGCACGTTGTATATTATCTCTTTCGGCAGCATTTCCATTCACCTCTATTCAGAGCATCCTACGATGAGTCACCCAAACCTAAATCTTTTTCAAGTTGTTTCCCTTACTGCATAATGGCCATCACAAATCCCTCAATGCATGTCTTTGTTCACGTATTCCACTTATTCTTCCATCATTCACTTGAGTAATATACTATCGGGGTCTTTCCCATTTAGTTTCTTTTTCATATCACAATGCTGAATTACCCTAAGTTTGAGTGACCTTCCCTATTCTTTCTCCATTCCTTGATGGCATTGGCATGTGATTAGTAAATGGGCTATATCATGCTACCAAGTGGATTAGTTGTAGCAAGGGTTAATATGAGTTTATTCCTCCTCCTTCCCTAGGGTAGTGCCAATCATGCAACCTTCCACTGTGGTTGATGCCTACTGCCTACAAATTGTCTTCTTCCATTAGCTTAGATAGCCCTTGTCCTTTCATTATCTTGGTGGGCATGAAAATCATGTCATATTCTTGGATCTTGGTGATCCATTCCCTCTTCTACCATCTTCATCTGGCTAGCAAAGCATATCTTTTCAAATAGATATATATATAGGGTGCATAGGAAACTCTCTAAGCTTGCAACACATATTACTTGCCTTATGAAGTTTTTGACTACCCTACCACATAAAGATGCTTCAAAACCCATATTCCATTCAACCACGCTTTCCTATGAAAGAGTTAGAAGGATTGATTGAGTGATGGATGGATGGATTGAAATGAACCCGAAAGGTAGGCAGGCCTAGGAGGCATACAAAGAGGCGGTGGTAAACCCAGTTTATTCGGTTGAAGCAACAGAAGCATAAGCAGTTGACTCAGTAGCTGAAGAACCGGTTGGAGTAAAAGCAGCTGTTTATATCGATTAAGCAGAAGATCTAGCTTATCTTTAATGAAGGAGGACCAAGAGTGAATTCATAAGTCACAGCAGCATAGAGCAAAGGCAGATACCTTGGGTCAATCCCCTTTACCCAAGAGCCCACCGATCGATCCAACAGATGCCAGGAGTCACCGGAAGACAGTGATAATACAGGGGTGTTACTTACGAGCAGATCCATTACAACCCCACAACGTGTGGTTTTTGACTTATGTTCCCTCGCTCGCGCTCGCCTCCCTTGTAAGGCTGTCTCTTTGTCTGTCTGACTGGCTGGTAGGTTGGTTATTGGACGGATGGCGTCCTGTTGTAGCGGAAATCCTTCCGCTCGCCTGGCCTCGTCTCCCTTTTAGAAAGTTTTTGGGAAGGCTTATTATGAAATTGTGTCCCCTATGCCTATAAGGGGATTACCTTCCTGTATTTGTACCTTAGCACGTGTTCCTTGCCCGGTGCGGGACAAGTAATAAATTCCTTGCACTTTTTATTTGGGATTGTTCTTTCCTCAGGTAATAGATAGCTTGAGGTTATGAGCTCTATACTGATCCAATAATATACTTTCTGTGTTTGCTGCCTGTACGATGACGGTCCGGTCTGAAGGCAATAGCTATAGTAAGTAAGGCAAGTGCACTCCCTCGTAAAGACTCGAGGCACGAAAGTCAATTCATATGTAGGTAAGTCATTAAGCAAGTGTTGAGGCAAGCTCTGGTTCTAATGTAAAAAACGACCTGGGTAACTAAAAACAACCTGGGTAGGTCATGGGCATAAAAGCGCGTGAAAGGCCATTTGCGTTCGTTGTATTGCAACTTTACCCAATGGAAGGATGCCCGCTAATAGTCCTAACTTGATAAGGCTTCTAGCGCTTACTAGGATCTATATAGTGAGGTCCCGCTATAATTACTACTAGGAGGGTCTAAACCTAATGAAGTGCTAGGCTATTAGGGTGACTAGCCTAAGTAAGTAATGTATGGTTGGTGTGTAACCTCGCGAAGGTGTTTATTGTGACTGTATGTCTGAGATAGTAGGTTACAAGGTGTTTATTGAAAGGCACAGATAGGTTGATTCCTGGCTGGGTTCTAATTGATGAAGAGTATCAGCAAGGTTCGGCCGGAATAATAGTGAATAGCGGTACCCAGCATCCATCCTCCATACATATAAAGCAAGTGTGATGGCAGGTCTGTCTTGAAATGCTGTCTGTAAGGCGGTGGAAGGCTACAGGTCTAGGTCTCTAGGTGGGGCAGGCCGGTAGGTTAGGAAAACAGAAAAGGTATAGAAGGTAAAGAAGGGTTTGTATCATGCCTGCCATGCTATTCTGCCCGGTTCTCTAGCTGCTCTGCTGTACCTTCCTAATGAAGGAAGAGGTTTAGATCTTCCAGTGAATAGGTTGTATGGTAAGGCTTAATCAAAGGAAGGGTAAAAGGGTTCATGACTAGCATGCCTCCCTCCATACGGAGCATTCATGAGCTCGGGTTGGCACTATGACCAGTCGTTTCTCAGTATACACTATTTGGGGTTTTGCACTTGCACTTTGAGATCAGTCATATTACCTTTATAAGCTTACTTTATGAAAGGAAGTTTGACAGACAGCTCACTCTTTGATCGTTTTCACTGCTGACTACCTTGTCTTATTCTATCCATTCACTACATCCGCCTGATCTTGAATAATGGATGGATGATGGATGGAGGAATGCTGCCCAACTCATGAACTTATATTACATGACCTTCTCTTATAAACACCAGATTGATGGATGGATTAGCCGAGGACTTATCGGAGCTTCCCATGCTCCTACGGGATAGTTGAGTAGCCAACCAAGAGGGGAGGGGTTACCTTTAGCTTAGATTGTTGAATCGTTGAACTGCGGGATGGCTTTCTTGAATTATGGTCCATTAGAAAACGTTGGTTGGATGGACAGGCTTCAGACTGCTAGGAAGGAGATATGCTCAGCCAGACAGAGCCACCCAGGATATGCTTCGTTTATGACACTTACCTTCATGAAGCGCTTTGGAGGTACAACTAGAGACCCGGCATTGGGATTGGGATTGGATGGCATGAAACAACAACCTTCAACTTTGGCTTTCTCCCCTCATCCTAGGACATTGAGTTAGTGCCAGTGCTGCCTCATCTATGTATTCCACCAATAACATCAGTACAGTAGGGATCGTATTTCACCACCACCCCCCCTTTATACCGGAAACCTAGTTTCTTAAGTGATGGATGCGATGCCCCAGGTACCCGTGACTTGATCTTAGAAGCACCGGATGGCTTTATACCTTACCTTAGGACTAGACCCGGCACTTTCATCTGATGCCTTTGATGCTTGGGCCTTTTACCTTACCCTGAACTTCTTGCCTTCACCCTAGATGGAGTACCTTACCCATTCGCTCAACCAGGAATCTTTTTTTAGTACAGCATGTGCTATGAACCCCTTACTTACGAGCATCCACCAGACACTCTTTACCCTTCACCCTACCCTAGGATGAGTCCCAATCAGCCAGAAGAAAAACCTCCTAGTCTTGGTTCCACCTTACCACCTGCTAGAACTATAAGACTTGCCTTCTACCTATACTACCTGGAATAGCAGCTACTGCACTAGACCTGAGATTAGCAGGTCCGGATTAGATGATACAACCTTGACCTTGATACCTTCACCCTAGGACGATGGAATGCTTCTATTCACCTTCACCCAGGAATACCTTTGATAGGGGTAGGGAGGAGGCACTAATAACCCTTTTGGTTCTACACAGACTATTTACCCACCTGAGGAGTCACTAAACCTGTTATACCTAGTCACACTTAATCACTTCATTATAGCTTCATGGCTATTGCACTAGACCTGAGATTAGCGAGTCGGGATTAGACCGGCAAACCTTTTACCCCTTCTCTTAGTGCCTTCATCCTAAGACTAATTCCTTACTAATTGATAGCTCGGTTCAAAGCCCTTCATAAGATAGAGATAGGAACCATCAGATGCTTATTCAACTTGGGGCGAGATGGCGTAATTACATATATAATATAAGAATTTCTCTTATTAGGAGTAGTGACCCATTAATCAGACTAAATGGTGGGTGCTAACAGAACAGCTGCGCTACGCTACTCAACCTCACATTCTCTTTGTGATAGAATGCACGGAAACAGCGCATTCTTTCAGGGGCTTCTAACCAGTCTGAATGTGTGGTCTCCAATAGAGAGTTGGAGGGTTTGGATTGGTATGTGCTTCCGTTATCAGCCTATCGATAGAGTTCAGAGGCAAGTTGCAGGGCCGGGCTAGGAGTTCTGTATGTTTAGACAGGATGGCTTATTAGAGGGGTAGTACTTCAGCTCTTTGATTCTCTTATATATGTAATTACGCTTTCTTGAGATTAGAGAGAATCAGCTTCAAATGGGGAACCTCCGCCACTAGTGACTTATTTGAGAGGGGCCACCCAATAAGTAAATTGAATGGCAAAATAGTCGCTAAAATGTATCAAACCGCCGCCAAGGGAGAGAAGGCCCCCGTTCAAACATACCCGCAAAAGAAGAGAAAAGGAAGGCCCCCATACCCCGGGACGGGACTGAACGGACAGACGCGGGAGATACAAATCGATATTGCTCCATATTTGTTTTTGGGGGTGGGGTTTAAGGGAAGAACGATTGAATGACGCGCTTACTTACGTGATTACTCCTGGCTCTATTTTCACCCCCCGATCTCTCGATTGATACCCATCTTGATTCTTGCGACCTGACAACAATGAACTAACTTGACAGCTGCTTGCTGCTTGCTTTTCTTACTTGACTATCACTTGCTTACGTTACCGAGGGCTGGTCCAAATCGAAGAAGCTAGTCAAACCCGTTATGCCACTAGAACCCGAGAGCTGGTCGAACTAAAGCAAGCCTTGACGAATCCATGGGGATAGATAGTTACTAACCTGATGAGGATGCATCAATCACATACCCATTGAACCCAGCACATTATAACAGAAGGGGACCAAAAAGCATCATACGGGGCACATTGACCCAACATGATAATGAAGACAAGACCTAGGGGCGGTCACCGAAAGAAAGGCCCAGTTCCTGGCTGCGAGCTGTTCACCGAAAAGCCCCAGTTAACCAATCTCAGTTTCCAACTGCCCACGGTTATTGAATCACCCAGTGAAATACTGAACTCAGTTACCACCTACCCGCTGTGATTGATCTTTCCCCCTTCCTTTGTGATGCTTGATACCTTAGCGATGATCATACCACCATGTCGAATATACATCGAGTTGTTATATACGTCCATTTACAATTTTGGAATCGCAAAATACAGTGGGTACACGAGCCAAACTAAAGCCTAGGACCTTTAGCCATTAAACCTTTGCTTTTCACCTCTCAACAGAAGAAGCCTTTCACCTTGAACCTCTCGCCTTTAGTCATTCAACCTCTAGCCCACCAGGAGCCAGAAGCCTTGAGCTATAAGCCTTGAGCCAAGCCCACCACACTAGATAGAGCTAACCTCCATCAGGGAGGGGCAAGAGCCAAACAAAAGCCATAAGTCAAGCCTACCACAACACTATAACTACCCTATAACGAGTACACCAATCAACACACCTTAATGCTCAGATCGACAAGAGCTTATTTATAGATTGATTTATGGCCTACCAGGCAGGTTAATGAAAAACAGACGTTATGTTCAATCCATTCAATCCATGATCTTCTGTTACATCCATGAAATACAGACTTATGTTCAGTCCGAATACGTGATACTCTAGATCTCTACTCGAACTCTAACCTCTCTACCTCTATTCTATACCGAGAGATAGCTCTTTTCTCTACACGAACTACCGATACTCAAGAAATCTCTATACTCTACCTCTATTCTATACCGAGAGATACACGAAATACAATGGAAGCTGAGCGAACCAGAGAAGAGAAAAGAAGCGGAAGCAGAAGTGATGTTAAGTTAAGTCTATGTGAACGATATATCTATCTATACCGATCTTTATATACCAATACTATCTACCGATACCGAAACTCTATACCAAGATATACGGACACGGATGCTTGCTTGGAGAAAGCATCCACCCAGGCAGGCGGGTGGGCCGGGATAGGAGAAGAAACGAAATAATCGGGCTGGTCCAATAAAACGAACACGGCCTGGCTTCCTTGTTTGCTGGTATGGTTGGATGGTAAACGCCACCTTTCCCTTCTGGAATTTACCATATCTTGCCACGTTAGCATTATCTATCATCCCAAGGCATACGCCACCTTGAACTAGCGAATTTTCCACCCTTATATAGTCCTCTATTTGTTTAGGGCCCCATATTACTTATTGTTGGGTGGGGGGGACTTCACCGAGAAAGTGACGTTTGACTTTGGAAGAAAGGCATTTGACTTAGTTTCACACGGCTAGGCGGAATGGACTCGCTAGGATTGCTAGTCTTGCTGGTTGGGATGGCTGGTTCAAGCTTACCGCTCTACGGGAATAGGGGGTTGACAATTACGTGCCGCTCTTAGGCAAGGTTCCAGGTCTGTCTCAGGCATTAGTACAAAGGCGTATAATTACTCTCCCTATAGGCCAACCTTGAAGTATTTCAATTACCAGGTACAAGGCGGTGTGGGAGCAAGCACCTTCGAACTGCCCGCTTTCACTCATTATCCTTCCTGCCCCTACGCTTCGCTAAGTATGAACTTCTCTTTATGGCTTTCAATGGCTTCAAAGGTAATTTGTGATGCTTCTATGGTCACTTAATACATTGTTAGTAAAAGTTGTCACAAATCGATGAAAGGTGACTTAAAGAATAATGGCAAAATAAAATATTTAGAACTATTGGTGTGGGGACATGGAAAAGCTAGGATTGCCAGATAGTTCGCTGGTGGGTGGGATGCTAACTAGATTGCGGCTGGCCGGTTGGTCGAGCTTGCTTTTGTTATGGGACTGCTTAGTTTTACTGATCGCGCCACCTTCTTTACTTACCTTCTTACCTTACCTCGGTTCCCCATGGAGACATGCCTTCATCGAACTTGCTGCCGTATCTCGATTGCTTTCTGCCTGAGATCTTCTCTCCCTCCTAGACTTCTTTCTTGAGGGCTGAAATGCACTCTTCCGCCTATAGATCTCGGGAGGACTCACTATATTAATAATGGATGCATAATGGGGCGCTCGCCCGGGACCGGAAATCGAGACTCTATCTATTGGATAAGTAATATGGATGCATCAACCGATATTACGTTATTAATAGACTTACTATTTAGCAAGGGGGAGCACTCAACCATTTATGCGCTATTACTTAAATGGGTTTTGGAACTCGACCTGGCAACTATAGTTCATTCCAGATTTTCCTGAATAAAGAGATCGACTTCCAACTATAGTAGCCCCGGAAGAGAAAGCTGAAATGCACTCTTAAGTGAAGATAGGGGTGGGATAGTGAATTATTACATATATTCTAAAGGGTTCCGGGTGAAAAGTAGTACTCCTAGCTTTCAATATACCTATGTTTAGCCTTACACACGAAGCCCATAACGGGCGAGTCACTTAACGTCCCTCACCCTTGCCCTCAGCGGACAAGCGACTTCGTACCAAATGAAACATCTATCCTTCAGGGGGATGAAGTGAACATAGAACTTAGCAAATGCCCGAAGAAGCCTAAATAAGCCATCCAGTAAAGTGACTGTAAGTCAGTCCGCTTTGAACTAGCTTTGTTATTTGCCAGCCCTCTCGACTACCTGCCTGATGTTTATAGTAAAAGGAATGGCGTAAAGAGGATTGAGAACATAATTCCGTTGTCTTACTCCTATCTCTGTCAAGTTGAAATATTATATCTCTCGCAGGCCTAACTCCCGAACATATGTAATATATAAACAGCTTCTGTAGAGGGAAGCATGGATATTTGGTAGAGAATGTGGTTCCCTCTGCTGTAGTTGGCCGTAAGCTCATTCCATCTATGCTCGTAACCTTGTACTGCCTTTCTTCCAGCCCCTGTAGTTACGGCCGGTTATTGCCATGTTTCTGCCGCCGGAAGGTCCCGGAGGGGCTTGCGCTTCCTAGTGCAAGGAACCTCTTGAAAAGCAAGGAGAGGACCTTAGGGATCCGAGGCCCTTCTATTGAGTCGGTGAGATAGTGGGTCCTTCGAATTGAGGCACCCTGCTCGATCGAGTGCTTATTCAGCAGGCTATCTCTAGCTCGGGGGGCTATATTAGGATGCACGGTATTTGATTTCCCTCCTCACCCTTCCTACCTATGCTGGCTGGGCTGCCCGGGAAGGATGCATGCAAAATGCCTCCAGGGGAATTTGCCTTTTCATAAAGGTCCCGGAGGGGCTTGCGCTTCCTAGTGCAAGGACCCTTTAGGGTGCTCGACTGATAAGGAGAGGAGAGAACGTAGGCTTTAGATCTTACCTTTCTGATGCGTTCCTGCGGTTAACATAGTAACGGCCCTAGCCTAGTTCGGTGACTCTAAAGTGGTCCTTCCTCTCAGACCAGTTGGGTTCAGTGATTGTTGCCCATCAATTTTCTACTGACGGGAATAATTTCACGGAGCTTTCAACCTCCGACCGTTCAGTTACCTAATTGAGTGGGGGGCCGAATATAGTGGCTGGTGGTGTTGCTTCAATAGGACCCGGAACTGGCTCATATGCTTACTCTGCTGGTACTGCAACTAGTGCTGGTAAAGAAGTTGAAAGGGATGTTGCTGGCTTGTCTGCCTTAGCTTCTTGCTTTGCCTTTGTAGGATCTGCTCTCACTACCCTTGTTTCTGACTCTACAGGGTATACTAATATATATCTTATAAAGCTGCTGTAAGAACCGAAAGCAGAATCTGCTGCTACATGGGTGTTCAGCCGTATTCGAGGTTAGTGAGGCGGCTCATCGCGGAGCATACTAGTTAGTTTACTAAACCATTCTTTCCCATTTGAAAATACCATTCGTAGACGAAGATGAGACGTATCCTTAGGCGATATACATGAAATCACCACCCGGCTATTGAGTAATGCTATTTTCCCATTCGCTGAGCAAGGCTATTCGTTCCTCAATTCAGAAAAGGCAGGCTATTCTCCATTTGTTCGATTCCACCGCACCAATCAATACTTTGTCGGGCGAATTCGGTATAGCTTAGATCTATCATAAAGGAGGGATAAAGCGCCCATGTTGAATCAAGCCCAGCCCTTAAACACTATCCTATTGATCCGGATTGATATCCATACCCCTATAATAGATCGAGCGGATCCAGTTCCAGGTAAAGATCCAGAACCAAATTATCGATTTGACTTAGTTGACCCACTATCCGTAGATGGAAAGGCAGGGATACCATCCACAGAGGAATAGGCAGCTCGATCTCGAGTTCCAGAGCCAGAAGCTACTGTTTTAGAATATGATTTTGGTAAATAAGGTCCCGGAGGGGCTTGCGCTTCCTAGTGCAAGGAGTAGCATCAGTAACAGTTTAAGCAATGGCTAAGGCATAGTCAGAGACGAAGATATAGGCCTCCTTAGGAATAAGAAGGTGGTTTTTTGGGTGGGATAATTATAGATGATCTATATCCATTTTACCTTGTTTCCCCCGGACCACCATTAACGAAGGTAGTATCGCCCGTAACAGATCGATATTCTTATTGATGTGCAGGGAGCATAAGATTCTGATACTCGTGATGCTGGTAGATAGTTTGATTATGAGGTTAGTGAACGAAAGGTATTGCATTATTGCCCTTTCATCCAAAGCGTATCTACAAGCGATCGATCAACAGCCACTCCGTCCCGATGAAATCTAACGCCCACCGGCCGCTGGACCATAGAAAGTGCAACGCCAGGCTATCCACCATGTCAAAGTGCTACTCCCACCCCGTACAGATCGTCAAAAGCAAGCACTACGTAAACCAATCAAAAATGTGACGCTGGAAACAAAGATGCAAGCGACGCCTGACCATCATTGAGCAAACGCTACGCTCCGAGCTAAGATAGATCACATCCTTTCTCCAGCTTTATCCAACGCCTCCCATGGGATCAAAACCATACTCCGTGAAGAGTTTGTCTTCTTATAGCTGACTTGAATGCTGCTTCAATAAGACCCATTCCGTCCCGATTCTAACGTCCAATGGGAAGTCAAAAGTGCATGTCGTTCCCCAGACAAGAAATCGAAAGCGCACGTCAGCCAATGCCAATAGAAAACGTGAGCTACAACATGTGGAGAGACAAGCGTGTGGGTCAGACTTAGTCCCTAATAATGTCTGTAGAGAAAGCGACTGGGCTGGGCGATCCATCCTGAGACACACTATATAAGGTCAATCAGAATAAAGAAAGCATATGTCACCCTTTGGGCGGGACCATCATAAGAAAGACAGGCAACTTCGAACCATCATCGATCATTAGGAAGCACAGCACTACGGATAATTCATCACCCCACTGGAAATAAAGGTCCCGGAGGGGCTTGCGCTTCCTAGTGCAAGGAAATAACTCACCCATATTCCTAATACACGCCGTCCGTACAATGTGCATCTATAGTCACCCAGCCAACTTGTATGTCTCAGTCCCGATCAATCTATGTTATTATAATGCCATAAAATCTATGTCCGTACATAGAATAAGGTAAGGTTAGTTACTAAAATAAGTAGGAAAGAATTAGCTCGACCAACGCCATCGATAGGTTGGGTGATAGGGGGAGGGAGGCTGCTGTACTTATCTCTGTATCGGTATTTTCTGTCTGGTGGATGGGAGGAAGAAGTCTCAATGTGAGCCAGCTGTAAGATTAGCTAAGCATAGAAATCAAAGTAAGTGAGGACAGAGCCCAACTGAACTGGGGGAGGGGGGAAAGTCCTGGAGAAAGTCCCCCTCGTATATAGAGATAGAAGTGAGGCACGCTCTTAGAAAGGAGAGCAAGGAGGAGATTCAAGCACAAGTCAGAATGCAGTGTCCTGCTACATGGTTGGAAGCGACCCTCCTCATTATAGTCTTTGGGCCCTAGAAGCAGAGACGGGCCGCCATCATCTCTATATATTATATACGTAATTACGGTAATGAGAGAAGGGATATGGCTCATTACTTATATATGATTCAAAGGTCTATCCCTTGAGTGAGGGAGAGGACTAGATTGATTTGGTCTCCCTTAAGGTATGCAATTCATATCGAATCTTCTGTCTAAAGAAAAGGAAGGCTCGAACTCACACACTATTCAGGGACAGATAAACAGCATTCTGTAACCCGTAAAGGCCTCATTCATGCCATCTTCTGTCGGGCCATGGGTGAGGAGGGCAAGGAAGACTTGAGTACTGCCTTTCCTTTCAACCCTTCCTTAGTAAGTTCAAGCTTTTGAGGGTAGGCCCGGTAGGGGCTCACTATTCATATGGTGAGGAGAGGTGCTCGACCAAAAGGGAGAGGAGAGGAACTTTAGTTGCTCGACCAAAAGGATGCGTAAGCATGCTCGACTGTTAAGGCCGCCATCGAGAGGAGAGGATGCGGAAGCAGGCTCGACCAACGGGAGAGGACCGGTCAATTGTATTTGGAAAAGTCATATTTCAATAGCAGCATATATAGTGGCATCCGGTTATCCGGTAAGCAATCCCCAGCATCCATTTTCTCCGATCAACTCGGAAACTCCATCCACATTTCTCCGATCAACTCGGACACTCCCACGTTGTTCGCTCCCCAGCGTCCTTTTCCTTTGTCTCTTTTTTGAGAAAAAACCCCCCCCTTTGATTCGTCAGATAGGTAGAGGTGGGCGTCAAATCAGATAGGTAGGTGGGTCTCGGTGGGGAATACTAAATCACCGCGGGGATTCATTTAGGGGAGGGGGGTTGCCGAACAATACGTTTGCCCCTGAAACCAATACGTAGTGGTTTCAGAAAAGAGATATTATATACGCTACATGGCATAAGGCCTTTCAATCCAATATCGACCCACCTGGAGAGATATCAGGGGCTGATACACCATAAGGATGCTACAGCAGGCTCGACCATAGGGGCCGGGAGCCTAAGAAAGAGGAGGTCTGTTAGGTTCTTTCATATAAACAAAGGTAGGTGAGAGGGGGCCCAGTTCTATAAGTCACGTAGTCGCTTGTCCGCTTATTAATCGGGCAAGGTAGGAAAATGGGAAGATTGAGGTTCTGGGGTTCTGGGAGAGGATTCAAGCTAGTGGTCTTTATCTCCTTCCTAGGAATAGGGCTCACAGTATGATATGTGATAGTCGTGCTCAAGGTAGCAGTAGAGAGTATAGTTGTGCTCCAGGTAGATGTCGATGTGGAGGTCAAGGTCGAGGTCAAGGTGAACATAGCCGGCCGGCTGAGGGTTCAAGGCCGGTGTAGTAGAAGGTAATATACTGAGATTCAGCTTATGGGTCAATATATGAGTTAGAAAAGACCGATTAGAGGTCGTCGCCGTCACCTGCCTTCCACTTGGGGTCCAGTCATGATATTGGTTACCATGAGGGTGAGGTTATTTGAGCTCATCACCTAACCGACCCGCCAGCCTCCCTATATTTATTCCCTCAAAGGCATCCCACTTTTTGTTCTGCAGGCGCCCTGTTCTTTTATGTCCTTTGCTGGTCGGGCGACCCTATTGCTTGGAATGGCGTGACATAATTCTCTGGCTCATTCCTCTAAGGCTATCCGGTTCCTGGTCTGCAATGCGGTTAGCAATCGGGAATGACGAGCTATCGAGTTGAGGCCCGTTCAGATCGGACAGAAGAAAGAAGCAAAGGGGTCAAAATAGAATAGAGGGGCGAGGTACGGAGTCGTGACTCTTAGAGGTAGGAGGGCGAGGGAAGAGGGACTATATGATTCGGTGAGGAGATCCAATCTCGTCAGACTCGTCAGAACGGATAAGGGATGATCCATTGACTTATGAGTGAGATGGATTATTGGGTCACTTACCTTCAGGGCATATATTATTTGACGTTGGCCCTTCGATTGATAGGAATGCGATTGAGGGAATCAAATATGGGTGCTGCTGGTCATTATTTATATATGTAAATACGGTACGGTAAAGCAACTCGTTTATTAGGCCCTATATCCTTTTTATTAGCTCCTGCCAGCGTTTCGTTTTGGTGGATCAAACCATAGCCAGCCCCAAGCTATCCATTATGCGTTGAGTTGGGGTGATAGAACCAGAGCCCCGTACCCATTATGCGATTGCTGGATGGCATGGCTGGCTGGCTGGATCGGAAAGAGAGTGGGGGATAACATGACACAAAGCTTGCTAGCTCGCTGGTGCTGGCCATACGGAAGATATTGCCTTTTCTTGCAGTTTGCTTGAGTCAAATCGATGATTTCATGCATTTCAGTTCCTTCCATCCATCCATCCAATCTAAGGGGTCTGGCTGTATTGACTAAATGCAAGCAGTTCCAACGATCCAACGACAGACAGGTGGTTCCTTTTCTGCCTGTGCCACCCACTCACTTCCTGTCCAAAAGTAGGCTTCAAAAAGTGAAATCAGAATGGTCTAAGCGCCTACCCCCTCCCTCTTATCTATCTATTCAGGCATGAGTGTGACAAAGGGGATCCAACGGTTGTTCCTGTGCAACCCATTTGCATTCATTGTGCAGGCTAGGCTTATCAAGTCAATAGCAAAGTGACAAGTGTATAGCCTGTCCAATGACTAAGTTCAGGTAATTGAGCCTATATATAAAGGGTGGTTAAGACGACAGGACGACAGGTGAGCAGCAGGTCGCGCACACACATTCATCAAGTAGGCTGATCAAGGGATCTGAATGGTGGTCTAAGTGCTAACTAACCCACTCCACCAAGATTCCTTCCTCAAGCAAGTGTTTTTGTTGTTGAACGCCCGTGCAATGCTCAAAGTTCAGGCCTGTGAGGTGAACCGGTATTGAAAGGATTGGTTGCACGCAGTAGGTCACATAAAGATTTCTTCATCGTGTAGGCTTTCAAAAGGGAATACAACTGGTTTGCCGACCCAAGCACTAACAACATATAATAAGGCAGTGTCAAATTGACAGATGACCACTCTTACTTTGCAAAATTGTTGAGCCACTGCTATGCATTACCCACCTATTGTTACCCGTCTCCCCCTGCCTATCATGATGGGTCAGTCTCATACCCGTACCCCTTCCTTCTATTATTCGATGGTGTGTTATTCAGCTCTTGATTCGGTCTCAATAACTTAAGCCATAGCTAATGCACGCTTAGAAGGGAAGGTAAGTAAGAAGGAAAGAAGGTGGGCAGGTTGTGATCACTGAAACTCAGCAGGATCCACTAGCCAGCAAGCGAGATAACGACCAGATAGCAAGACCAAGCTAGTGATGCCAGCCAGAATGAATGGGATTGATAATTGATGTGATATGAATGAATTGATTCCATTGATTAAGCCCCAGCTGGTGAGCTCATTCATACCAGCCATCTGCCATGAAAGCCAGCTAGAAAGCGGTATAACCTATTCTTGGAGCTAGCCTCCTTTATTATTGGATTTTGGCATATGGAAGCAATCTTTCTTATTAGTGCAACCCACCCTTAGAGTATAAAGTGGTTACTATCGATGGGACCAGACCAGTAGCGAGCGAACCATCCAACATAGTCACCCGACATAGCCTTACCACGTAGCCTAGCATAGAAAGACAGAAAGAAGGTCATTGCTGATGGCTAATAGTAGATCCAGGTAGGTTTCAGGTGTTTATACAAGTGTAGATGCCGGTACCAAATATAGGTGTCCCTGCATTATCAGTACTCGCTGGTGATGATTCTTTTCCGGTACTCGCTGGAGGCCATCCCAGTATATGCCAGGTAACTTGATCCAGGTATCAATACAAGTGTTTATGCTTTAAATGCTTAGCTTTATTTCTTTATACTTGAAGATAGAACTATTCCCATTGAGCAAGGGCTATTATATAATATCCCCAGTACAATCTGATAAAATGACCCATCTTACGGGAGAGGCATCGATCAAGTGAATCAATTTCTTTTATTCTATCAACTGATGAGTCTTACGAGAAGAGCGTTACCACCAACCACTTCAACATATTCCAAAATAGGCGTTATCACCGGCACAGGCAACTTCTACACAAAGAGGACATTGATTTAGGCCATTCAATCCGCATTCAATCCGCCCTATTCCGTTCGCCCTCATTATTATCATCGCTACCGCTTGGGAATGAGCACCAGTTGGAAATGATTGCTACCGCTTGCCTTATGTGGAAGGAAAGGAGGAGCGCTGTCGAAATAGCCCTATTTAAGAAAGATGAGCCTGGTTCCAATAGCCCTTTCAAATAGACCTGGTGAAAAAAGACCTGGAGAAAGAGTAACCCTTCCTTATGAGGAGCCTGGTTCGTCATCTGACTCAATCAAAACAAGGTGTCATTGAGCCAAAACATAAAATGAGAATAAATCAAATGATGTATGTGCATGGTCTTGACTCTACAGTTATAGCAGCGGCTGCTCCGGTAGTAGGCACCCGCTGGGCCTTTGTAGAGGTTTTGGAACTCGAACTAGATCCAACTCCACTTAGTTAATGGCCAGGACGTAGAGATGCTGGTATTGAATGTGAAAACGTCTGGTTGGACAATTCAATTGAAACACGTCTCCATGCAAGTCCAAGTTAGCGGACGAGTGAAACGTCTCGATGGCACCATCATATGTGAAAACTAGGGAGAATATAAGTGACTCTTAGGCTTAGGAAGAAGACCAGGTGAATTCAAGTGTCAACGTGTCTACAAGTGTATTCTCTTAGCCCCGCTCTGGCATCGGCACTACCTGGTGGCCTTAGTAGTGGATCTCGACAGCATCGACTAGCCCGAACTCATATGGCCTATGGGCAACAAGTTCAATCAACGTCTCCATGGCGTTAGACCTGGCCCCATAGTAGATATGCAATTCTAACGTAAATATGCCAGTATCACCGTATAAACCTAGTATATAAACAAGTAGAGATGGCCATATCAATCATATAGTATAATGAAAATAGATGGACACATTGAATTATGAGTCTTTGTGTTCATGGCCAGGACATAGAGATGCTGAGATATATACTATGTGAAAATGTAGATATGCTAAGGCCGAGGATCCAGATAGAAGGCTGAAGATCCTGTGTGGCTCCAGACCGTTTACAGAGCCGGGGTCAACCTAAGATGCCGTGGACCCCAGGCGTTCAACAAGGCGGGACGTCACTGCGTGTCTGGGCCATCAGGCTAAGGCTGGACCTGGATCTTTTTGATTGAAGAACCGTCTTGCTAAGGCAGGCCTGGAGACTTCATTCACTCTTTAGTAAGAGCTTAAAGGATTGGGATAACTTCACTGCGATTGGGAGCTTGAACTGAACTGCTTAGCAAACTGTGTAGTTATAGGGTAGGCTCTTTACTTTATTTCTGCAGAATAGTACAACTTAGCCTTATAGGCGATTCCATTGTGACTCAAGATCCCTTTGTACTCTTAGCTGTTCTTTCCTTCCATTCCAGATTCATTCAGACACATAAATCCTTCTTCCTCAGTAGTTATACAAATCAATTATTTACTTAGCGAACTATTGTATTGAAGTGTTTCTTCCTTCTGTCTGTGTTCGGGTTAAAGACAGAACCTTCTTCCTCTGTCTTCCAGTCAAAGACAATGTCTCTCATTCATTCATACACACTTCCTTAAGTCGTTTGAGATGAGATACTTTCTCTATGGCTTTAGTCACTTACTCTATGGCTCTATGGCCCGAAATAAAATATCATATAGCAAGCACACCGGATCTATGAACCAACTACTGAACCAACCGGATAATCTACTGGTTTTTCAACTGGATCAACGGAGCCCGCTGGTAGAAGGTATGCTTAATCTAGACCTTGAACTGCTCGTCCTGGACTTGGATCTGCCTTTGCCTCTGCTCCTGTCTTTGCTTCTCTCCTACGACTGGCTTTGGCGAAGCTACTTCCGATGCGACTATTGTTGGATATGGGTCTGGATATGGAACTATCCGAAGGTCAGCTATAGGGTATGGGTATTTATCTTAAGCTGCTGGACCTGGAAGGTATCCTGGTCAAGATGGTGGTGCTGCTTCTGGTTCTCGAGATGGAAAGGATGCTTATAGGGTGGTCCTTCAACCGGCTCTACGCCTGGGACTGGATCTTACTCATGAAGGTAAGCATCTCGATCTCGATCTGTATATGCAATAAGCTATGCTCCTACCTACCTTTCCCTTGTCCCTGCCTTTGTCTCTATCTACGCTTCTAGGTATGTTACTGATGCTGGAGGATCTACGTATGGAACTGAGCGAAGGGAAGAAGCTACTGTATATGGATCTCACTCATGAAGGTCCGTAACTGGCTCTCCATCTCTATAATCTAATAGGGCTGGGTATCGATCTGTAACTGGAAGGAATGCTGCGGGCTCTAAGCGAAGGGATGTTGCTGCTGGGTCTACTGATCTACTTATGGCGCTGGTGCATAAACTGACTCTGTTCCCAGTGCATCTATATCTGCCTCTCCTCCCTCCTTTGCTGTGGTGCTGAGCTACATGGGCCTAGAGCTATATTAGCGAATCCTCAGTCACTTTCATGTCTAATGGACCAGACATAGAACCCATAGAACCATAGTGCATCGTACTGATAATCTGATACCGAAGAAGGGCGCTGCTACGGAGGAAGAAGGGCGCTACGGATAAGAAATCTGTCTGAAGCGAATGAATCATCCGTAAGCTTTATATTCTCCCTATAGAGACCACATAGAAAGTGAAGTGAATCATCTATGAGCATACGATAAGCTTAGACACCTTTTCATAGGTAGCTGCATAGGTCCGGACCCACTAAGTCATGGATCAATCCATCTAGCTTACAGGAATGCCAAGGACGAAGGATCCGACAAGAAGCGTGTCCATCATCATCATGCCCGAACCCAAAGCTAGAGAGGCCAAGAAGGAACCAGAATCTCCCCCAACCTAACCACCGTGCTGGCCCGACGAGTGGATAAGCGTTCAGCCCTCCCGAAAGTCCGGCCTCCCATCCACCAGCCAAAACCCAAGCAGCGCCAATGCCACTATCTAGAAACTATAAGTAACCGTCCAAAGAGCACCCATGCCACTCCCGGTGAGTCGATCCCCTCCAGCAATACCCGAGATCGTCAGTGTGGTTTGGGCATTACATTGGGCAGCCAGCTAGGTCATTGATTCAAATACAGCTAGCATACGGCTCGGGCTAATGACGTGGCGATAGGAGTGAACATCATCATGCGAATGGGAAGCTTTTTCACTTCTTTTATCCGATCTCATATAGCATCGTATATCTCGTAGAGCGTACACATGTATCAATCACACACCCCACCATCCGTCATCAGTCATTCCGTCTCAATCATCGCTGTCAGAATCATGTGCTACTGGGTTGCCGGCCCTGGAAAGAATCCTGTACGAGATGATGTTGTTTCCACCTTGGATGCTACTAGTTATTGATCTCACTCTTGAACTACTGCCACAGGTGATGCTTCAACTGAAACGAATGCAGGCTCTTAAACTGGCTAAGGAGCTAATGGAGGTGCCTCTGCTTATGCTTGCTTCCGTTACTGGCTTTGATGCAATAACTGGAATTGGCTTTGAAACGGGTGCTACTTCAACTGCTGGTGGTGCTACCGGTGGTGGATCAATGGGCTCTACCTTCGCTGATGGGTAAACTCAATCTGCATCTACTATAGATGCTCAAAGCGAGGATGCTTACTAAGGAGATGGGACTAATGAGGATGCTGGTCCTGGCATTGGATCGGGATGGGTAGGGCGCTTCCTCGAATGGATGTACGGCTGCGCCTTCCAAAGGGAATCACTAGCGAACACTAGCGAACCACCAGCGAAAACCAACCCCAGCGAATAGGCCTTTCCTTCTCTTTCGGAAAGAATTCCCTCAAGCTTTCTTTGGGTACAGACGTGAAAAATGCCTGGTCCACCTAAGTGGGGACTGTACGCTGAGCCATACCAGTTCATGAAAAAGCTAAGCCTGTTACCTCATAAGCTTGCCCAGCCTTATACCTTAGCAGCGATCTAAGCCTACTACCGTAGCTAGCTTGGTGTTGATAGCTTTATCAGTAGTAGTGCTTAGCCCTAGCCCTTGTGTATCGATGTGCTAGTTGCTCTGTGTATATTTTTTTGAGTGTAGCTTGATCTCTGTATCTTGCCCACCCCTGCTGGCTATGCCTGTGCTCTAGCTGCTTTCACTCGGGCAACTTCAATTTCTAATGCAACTTTCACTCCTGCCCTTGCCCGCTCACATCCTTTCAACCAACCTACGGGACAACCAACCATAGCTTTTCATTGATAGATTAGCCGCTCAGTCTAGCGAGGCTCGCCCATAGTACTTTGCAGGCCGATTAGCCCTCGCCCCGCTACTAACCCATGATTAAGAGCGCCTCATCCAATGAAATGAACCCTTGTCCTATCAGAATAGATCCTTGTCCTATCAGAGGAGATAAGGTCACATCCGCAACCCTGCCCTACCTATCCCGGATTCGTTAAGTCATGGTAATAAGTTGACCCGAAATCCCCGGCTCGACCAATACTTTTCTTGATTGCTTGCACCTCAATCGGGAAGCTCGACCATAGCCTATAGGTACTTGCCCGAGCGTAGCGTAGCGTAGTTCATTGTCAGTGCAGCCACTTACCCGAGAATCTTACCCGCTTACCCGAGACGATAATCTTACCCGAGCCCGAGAATAGCATTGAAGATATTCATTGTCACAGCGTACAAGATATGAATCATCAACGTAGAAGATGTTAATAAGAAACTCACGGGACCAAACCCATAGGCCTAACTAGATTGTTATCAAGGAAACTACAGGCAGGCGATAGTCAGCTTTCAACACGCTATCTCTATAACTATGAGAGTTCGAACATCACTATTAGTGTATATAACTATGATGTGTTAATTAGGTTCATACTGTGTTATATTAAACATGCTTGATTAGCTGTAAGTACAGGTGTAATCATTGAGCTGCGTTTTCTGCATAACATCTTATAGCTTCTATTACACTTAGTTGGAACAAGAAGCTCGTATTATATACTAGTAACTCTTATTACGCCATACCATGGATTTAGTTCACATGTTATAAGCATTCAATCTACTAGTCTCTCTAAAAGGAAACCCATATCCTAGTGCTCTTTATTAAGATACTTCATCATATCAAATACTCTTGTTCCATACTCATCAAACAACCTGGAAGACTTATGGAACTATATCAGGTTCATGAAAGCATAGTGATTACGACATAGAGCTAGAACACTCGAATCAGATTAGATATGTGATATAACTAGCCAATAACAGAGCTCGGATTGGATAGAGATGGTGGTAAAGCCATGTAATGATTACGTATCGTATTGACCTAATATATGATGCAGAGTGAATAGACATTACTTGTAGAGAACAGGCAATACTCACAACATAACAACAAGTTTGGTTACTCCTCTTCTACATGCATTGTTTCCATAATAGTTACAGCTTAGTATAAATGTGAGTTCATTGGTTCGATCTGCTTGGGTACTGTGATTACGGAAAGAGCTCATACTCTTCTCATAGAGACTTCTATTCCCATAGCTATTAAGTGTTGTGCTAATTAAGAGCAGCTTATAGATAGTCATGTAATTAGAATGAATGAAAGCAGTCATATTTGAGAAGTGTGATGTGTAATGTTATAGATGGTAATCATACTATAACTAAGGAGACTAGAATCCTAAGTATTAACATGATAACCACTAGTATTGAGCTTCCTATTAGGTCTATTAGTAACCAGTATGTACATAATATATGGGAATACAAGACCTTTCTTATATGTAAAACAGATACAACAAGCTTATCATAGCTGTGATAAAGTGGACCATAGTGCGATAGGACTGGGTTGGGCCGAGCCCTGTAGACGTAGGTAGATTGGTCAATGACTCTTGTTGGCCCGGTGTGCGTTCCAGGCTCAAGCTAACAACAAGATGGCAAGTCTCTTTAACAGATGGTACAGGGAAGCAATAAGTGTGACGGGCAGAAGAAACCGTAAGTTAACCTCTTCCTTCTCTCGGCTACTGGCCTTCGGGAAAGCTTGGCATTCGTTGTTCTCACTTCACTCCAGTCAATCAAGCCCAATCAACTTTACCTAACTAACTCACTAACTAAGTACAAAGGAAGGGATATGGGCTGGCTTGCTACACAAAAGTGAGGCTTGCTTGTTATAAAGAGTGGATTATTCTCCGTCAAAATTTCCCCTAATTGTCACTGCGACGGACCCTTTGTCGCTGCGACGTGAACTCCGAAAAATAGGGATACTAGCAAGGAACGGTTTCATGTAAGTTTGTGCTCCGAGTTCCTCCGATGGATTGATAGGGGCAAGCAACTGTGACGGGCTATCTTCCCCTCTTCTGATCGAAGGACTGGATCCTTCTTGTGATGGATGGGATTGACCCGATTGATCAAAATGATGGGTTAGATCGAAGGTAGAGGTGAAGATTGGGTTGGAATGATCCCACCATGTTGCTTGTTGATCGAAGAGGCAAGGGAAGAGATTAGTTGCTGGATCAATAGAGGGAAAGGGGTATATCCCGATTGCGCACCCCTCCCCTAATCAGCTATTCAGTTTGATAGTGAGCTAATCAGCTGGTCAATAGTGACTAATCCAGTAGTGAAAATCCTTGCTCTCCTAACGTCAAGCAAGCCCCTACCGGTCCTTGTTGCCAAGCCGGGGTAGTAAGCCCCTAGTGAGTGGATGAGGAACCAACCCTAGTCATGATATTTCATCCTAGTGCTTTAAGTCCAAGGACCCTGAACCTTGCGATATTGTTTCTTATGCTTTCCATGACCCCTAGTGGATCGTTCATTCTTTGAAGCCCCCCCACCCAATAAGTAACTTAATCAATCGCTTGAAAGACAAGACCTTATCGCCGGTACCACACCCTCACCCATGCCTGGCCATCACCGCACACACCTGCCTCACCCATACTCATTATCACTATAGCAGCTTTTAGTGATCGCTATCGCGCCCCTTTAACCTGTGCCAGAATCAATAAGAATCTGGGGCCCCTCCCCCTAGGTTCCGCAATAGAGAATAATCTGGTGAGGTGAGTTAGGTGAGTCAGTCAGTAAGGGTTTCCATTCCCAATAGCCCTCAAGTCATTGTTTTTGTCCGTTGTGGGACCAGATGGATTGACTAAAAACCTTATTCATTTGGCTTTTGGCCTTTGTCAAAACCTCATGAGATAGGAGACTCCGCTACGCTAATTGGGCAGACTCTAATGGGAACCAAAGGAGCCATGTTGGTGACTTAACGAGCGTATACACCAACCATGTAGTAAAGCTAGTAGTGTCCATATAGGCTAGTGGGAGCTAGTACTAAAGCAAATTGACATGGAGCTTCTCCTCACCATATGAATAGTGAGTCCCTACCGGGCCTATGGCTTTCACTATTATATGGCCTTAATCTAGGAAGTGTGTCCTAGGGGTAAGCTCTATATAATCCGCCTTCTTAACCTACTATTGCAGCATACCACCTAAGCATAAACCTATTACTTACGAGCATGCCACTTCAGTCATTTGGTCCAATTAAGAAAGCGCAGTCTCTAAGGCCTTACTCCCGACCTACAGCTACCGACAACCATTTTTACCCCCTTTCATTAGCTAATAAAAAAGTCTTTATTGGGCAGGAGGACGGGCTTGTAAATCTAAAACTTACTGAATACTGATTGGTTTCGTGCTTTATCCGCGATTCTTTATATAGGTGCTTCTTTCAAGTTCTAGATATGGGTGCCAGTATTGCTATTTAGACCTTCTGCTTCGCACCGCTACGCCCCTGTTGGACTGCTAAGTTGTGGGTGAGGAACGAACGAACTGCCCGAATTATTCACTGTTATATTCTTTATGATATCTTACTTACGCGCTTGGATCGGCACTTACAGCTTTGTATTGACAACCTGCCTGCTTATACCCCCTCCGTGCCTTCTGTTCGATCTAAAGCAACCAACCACCTGGCTGGCGTATTCACAACCCCTTAGAGAACGGTCTAAACTTAGAGCTTTGCACGGACGTTCGAAAGGAAAGATAGATAGCATTTTTGTACGGGCGTTCAACAACACACTTGCTTAAATAATCCTTAGTTGGTAGGCACTTCAACAAGCCATTGTACCTTACCTTTTAGCATTGCCCTTCGATAACACTTGCTTGAGGCACGGAGTGAGGTGGCACTATCTTCTCTTTCTTGTCGGGCCCGGCTAAACCCCAGATACACTTTCTTAATTCAGACAGACAGCACTGGCACAACTCCAGCTTTGACAAGTAAGTGCTGCTTCCTTAATCCAACTACTTCAACATTGCCCTTACTGCTTTTAGGGAAGACCTCCTTATTAATGCTTGTATACACAATTCATATATTTTTTACAGCTACCAACCAACACCCTGTATCTTTAGAACCCTTGATATACCGGCTTACCTGCTAACTTAAAGCATTCATTGCATGAGTGGGCTTTGAATACACTTGCTTGAGGAACGAAGTGTGGTAGGGTAGCAGCACTATACCTTCTTTTGTAGGGCCCGGGCTTAACCCATAGATTCTTTATTTCTATTTTTACAGCACCTTATTTGATTTGCACAACCCCAGCTTTTAGAAGAAGTGCAGAATCCAACTACTTTCACACATGCCCAGATTGCCTTTTAGGGAGGACCTGCTTATTCCTATTTGATCAATTTGAGTTTGACAGACGCTACTAACTGTTGTGGATTGGATCCTCACAACTGCCTGAAGAGAGAGATAAGAGGGAGGTAGACACTTAGACGACCATTTGCTTTCGCACCTTTATAAGCCTACATAATGAATGAATTAATGAATTGTTACTCACAACCTGTTGTGTTCACCATCCTTTCTATACCGGCTCAAAGACCTCAACACCGGCTCAAAGACCTCAACTTAGAGCTTTGCTATTCACCGCTACGCCCCAGCTGCCTCACGAAACTTAGTTATTGAACCGAACGAACCGGCTGGGCTGCTTGCTTAGGCACTTTGACAAGTCTTATTTACTTGATCAGCCTACCTTACCCTTTGACTTATGAGCATGCTCCTGTTCTGTTTACCAGACTCACCACGGATACCTACTTAGAAAATGGAGGGAGGAACAGACTTGTCTGAATAAACCTTCTTTAGACATAATTTGTCCCCCACTAAACGCTCATATGGGATCTTCTTGAGAAACTTACCGCTCCGCCTCTTCGATCCTCACCGCTGCGCGCTTCTTCTCTTATGTTGCCCCCTTAGTTTTTGGAATACTCTACCAACAGATGTGCCTTCCTATCAGTCGATATCTCCATGAGTGAGCATGCTGCGGGCTTTCTCGAAAGGGCATCGGCGGGTTATCAAATAACTTGAGTAATCCATATGCAGCAAGATGACCACGGACCACCTGGTCCCTCCTGACCTGTCTCCGGAGATGGTGGAAGTATCTATCTCTCCACCGAATCCTCATCAGTGCTCAGATGATCTGCAACAGAGCCCGCTCAGTTAACCTATATTATATTTGCTCGTGCCCCCTGTCCGGCGAACACTCGCCCAGGACTTCGATGTAGCCGAGATGGATCAAATTGTTGAACGATTCTAACAGCGGGCCGATCGTGATTGGAGGAGCTTTAGGATTACGAAAATGAAATGAAGTCGTTAGGTGAGGTACGAGGGACGTTAAGTAACTCAATCTCGCCCATCCTGTTAACTAATACCAATGCCCACAATCATGGGTGTGTTTCTTTTTACAGTAAATACCTGGGATCATAGATTTATTTATAGCACACTGGTTTTTCTCTCTTTACTGCGATTTTCACTGGCTTTGCTCCTGGTGCTATCTTAGCTGGATCAAGGGTTAATCTACAGATGCCTCTATATACGATGCTTCCTTTGCCCTAGGTGCATCTGGTGAGACTAATGGATATGCGAACAGGTCAATCAGCAGCTTCATCAACTACTGAAGAAAGATGAAAAGAAAGCCGAAGAAGAAAGACTCTACTGAAGCACCAACCCTTGCTTCCTCTGCTCTTGCCTATGCTTCTTTCTACACTATAGGTGGTTCCTGGTACCGGTGCTGAAACGACTGCTTCATCGACTGGATCATATGGATCTTTACCTGGAAAGTATGCTGCTAGTGGTGCTTATGCCGGGCATGGAGAAAATGCTACTGGATTGGGCTTACTAGGAGTTTCTTAGAGAGCTTCTTGCTTGGCTTAGTGTTCTCTTAGAGAGCTTAGAGAGAGCTGACGGAGCTTCCTTGGTGTTGTTTGCCCAGTAAAAGAGTGAGTTCCTAGGAGGTGATAAGTGTGTTCTTAATATGCAGAGAGCTAAATAGATGGGTGTTTATCGAGCGAGAAAGCGATGGCGGCCTTATAAGTCGAGCCTGCTTACGCATCCTAAGAAGGGTGAGCAATATAGTGCCTTTTAGGGAGATATTCCCTTCCCCACCACGCCCAGGTACCGGGAGCAATATAGTGCCTTTTATACCTCCCTCTCCTAGCGGGGTCGAGAGAGGCGCATCTTATATAAGAGATTTGCTGATTTCATTAGGTGATTTCAAGGCTGCAACTACCGCAACATATATAAATAAATATTGAATTTCCCGTATGAAAGGTACCAAAAAACAACTCTAATTTACCCCAATTTCACGGACAAACAGGAAGATTCCAATTCCGGATTCAACTCACCGCATCTTATATAAGAGATTGGTTCATTGGCGGAGGTTTTTCAAGATTTCCCTCTCCTCTCCTCTCGATGGCGGCCCTCTCCTCTCCCTCTCCCTTAAGGTCGAGCACCTAAAGGTCCTCTCCTTATCAGTCGAGCCTGCTTACGCATCCTTAGGGTCGAGCACCTAAAGGTTAGGGTTTACTTATTGGGTTGGGGGGTTAACAGTCGAGCATGCTTGCGCATCCTCTCCTCTCCTTAACAGTCGAGCACCTAAAGGTCCTTATCAGTCGAGCACCTAAAGGTCCTTAACAGTCGAGCACCTAAAGGTCCTTATGGTCGAGCACCTAAAGGTCCTTATGGTCGAGCACCTAAAGGTTAGGGTTTACTTATTGGGTTGGGGGGTTAACAGTCGAGCATGCTTGCGCATCCTTAACAGTCGAGCACCTAAAGGTTAGGGTTTACTTATTGGGTTGGGGGGTTAACAGTCGAGCATGCTTGCGCATCCTTAACAGTCGAGCCTGCTTGCGCATCCTTAACAGTCGAGCATGCTTACGCATCCTACTAATTTGGCCATTTTAGCTTGGCGGAGGTTTTTCAAGATTTCCCTACTATTATAGCATTTTCAGGAGGCGGAGGTTTTGTAATGACATATATAAAGAATGAACCAATCTCTCCTCTCCTTATCAGTCGAGCCGATGGCGGCCTTATTAGTCGAGCGTGCTACGCACCCTGACGGACCTAATCAGATCAGTGACAATCTTTCTCACGGAATGACCTATCTCATCCTGACATGATGCCATTGAGAGAGATCGATTTGGTTCATTTCGACCAGTGATTCCAGTCATGAATGAGATCTATTATATATGTCATTTATTACATGTCTCATAGAAGGTCTGATGAGGGTAGGCATGAGGAGATTGGAGGTCTAATGAGGAAAAGACTGCCTGCCTATTCAACTGGCTGGCTTTTGAACTGCTGCTTTATCCATTGCCTATGCCTTCGCTACCTATACTGATTCTTGTTCGGGTGGTGCTGCTTCCCCATGTGGATCTGAATCTAGATATGGAACTCGAAAGAAAGGATGCTTTCACTCGATCAACAAAAGGATCAACTGTCTCTCCCGCCTCTCATGCTGATAGTGGGCCAATGAATGAGGTAAGCTGCACCTGTCACTATATCTGCTACTTTTGCTTCCAATACCTTTGCCTCTGTCTCTATTTATTATGCTGTTGGTATATTCAGGCGGAACTGAAACGCCCCTATTTTGAATAAAGAAAAAGGGTGGGACTTTTTAGTCGATATGTTAGTCAGTTTGGGAATACTGATTCTGACTTTGCTGCTGAAATTGTTTGACTTGGTCAATTGAATCTGCGTATGGAACTGGGTAAAGGAAAGCCGGCGGGACCGCATTTCGATCTGCATCTCGATCTGCCACTGATGGTAATGAAACTACGGGTGAGACTGAAGGATCTAAAGCTAGGGACTTCGCTACTGAAACTGCCAGCTATGGAACTGCAAGGGATGCCACCTACGCTCTTGCCCAGGTGAAACTCATGCTTTTGGGCAATTATGATATGAAGTCGCGAGATGGTGGTGGATCAATGGTTCAATGGAGCTGCTTTGAAATGGTTCACATCGATCAGTGGATAGTGATACCGATCCGATACAAAGAGGTTGTTGGACGCGTGATCCGATGTTTCCTGCTCTAATCATAGAAGCTGTGGCTTATAATCCTATTTCAGTGATGATCGCTTCCTATTATGGGTCCTACTACTTAGATCTAAAATCGAACTAATCTGCGGCACCTATTCTTTTGAGTATCTGGAACTTGAACTGGAATTGCTTCTTCGTCTGGTTCAAAGTCAACAACTGGATCATCCGCTGGTGGCTAAGCAATTGCTACTGGATATGGATTCTAAACCGCTGATGCTGGTGCTTCTTGCTTTGTTGCTACTGACTCGGATGCCTTTACACCTGCCTTTACCTCTGTCTGTCGGTGAAACCCCGGGGAGAAGACACCGAGTTCGGGGAGAAAGACAGGGGTTTAAGCCGTAGCTCCATACAACCCCAGTTCCAGTTACAGATCGAGAGCTTATTTCGGACTATAATAAGTAAACGCAGTTCGAGTTGATTCAGTTCATCCAGTTGATCCAGCAGCAGAAGCACAACCTTATTATACTTATTGCATCAACTTCTTATGCTGGATCTACTTGGGGCCTCAACCTCTGTACGATAGTTGAGGGGCTGGTCATCATCCCGACCTCGTGCTGCTATTGGGGCTGGTTATAATCCATACCTCCAAGCAATAGTTCGAGTGATCATCTGTCCAAGCAAGTGACCTAACCCAAGCAATAGAATTGGTCTAACCCTCCAGCACTCAGATAAGAGGATGGTAGATAAGACGGAGATAAGAAGATAAGAAGAAGAGAAGAATATGGGAGATAAGAGGATGGTAGATAAGACGGAGATAAGAAGATAAGAAGAAGAGAAGAATATGGGAGATAAGAGGATGGTAGATAAGAAGGAGTTAAGAGGATAGCAGATAAAAGGATGGATAGATTCTTATCGCTTCGTATCGGATCAGAAAGTAACAAGGGAGATCTCAATCTTCTGATTCTTATCCCTGTTCGATCATATTTGTAAGATAAGGAACAAAAACAAGGCGTATTATAAGAGTCCCCGTCCCTTTGTTCTCTTGTTCGATCATATTTTGAAAGCATAATGACATATATAAAGAATATGCATGATGAGCAAAGCGAGCCCCCCCGAAACGGTATTGCCCATCGACCAGAAAGACCAGCCCAGTCCTTCCCTTCCTTCCTTCATAAGTTCGACCACTCATTCCCTAACATATTAGTTGGCATTACCCATAGCAGCTCATTGAAACCAGCCCTAGAACCTCAAACTAGACCTAGAACTTGAACTCTTACTTATCAAAACCTCCGCCTCCTCTCCTTATCAGTCGAGTCACTAACGTACCTCTCCCGCTGGTCGAGCGTGCTCCGCATCCTCTCCTCTCCTCTCGATGGCGGCCCTCTTGGGTTTACTTATTGGGTGGGGGGGCTTAGGGTCGAGCACCTAAAGGTCCTTAACAGTCGAGCACCTAAAGGTCCTTAAGGTCGAGCACCTAAAGGTCCTCTCCTCTCCTTATCAGTCGAGCCCCCTAAAGGGCCCTATATTCTTTAGGGGCGGAGCCACTCACTATTCATATGGTGAGGACCGGTAGGGGCTCGACTGTCAAGGAGAGGGGCGGAGCCACTCACTATTCATATGGTGAGGACCGGTAGGGGCTCGACTGTCAAGGAGAGGGG
>Ga0213495_10000008_pt1 | contig 33068 bp, 18 predicted proteins | sample Lodgepole_Yose_1_FD_150982 | JGI IMG/M metagenome (GOLD analysis project Ga0213495, IMG submission 150982) | Leaf-associated microbial communities from Pinus contorta in Yosemite National Park, California, United States - Lodgepole_Yose_1 | ecosystem: Host-associated > Plants > Phyllosphere >... | reverse complement strand
AGATATAAAGGCTCTTTGAACCGGATGAAGTGAATTGATCGGAGTAAGCTACTGTCTTTGGTCTAGAATCGCGCGCTAGCCCCTCCCTACTCAGCTAAGTAAGGAGGGAGCGAGTTTAGTAGCCAATTTGGATGTATTCCCCGATCCATCGTGACTTCCGATGGACCTCGGTTCGCCTCTACGGGAAGGGCTCTCTTGCTATCTCCCCTTTCCTTGGAGGTTGAGGGACCAATCAATTGGTCACTTCCTCTTCTTTCTCCGGGTTGCAAGCAATAGCCAGCCTCGAAAGCGATATCAGACTTATTACATATTGAATCTCAATCAATCAATCAATAGGTGTCTAGTCAATAGGTCGAGGTCACCGACTACGGAAGCTACAGGTCATTCATGCGCCTTTGGGCTCAACCGACGTAAGGTCATTTATGGACCGACGTTAGGTTAGGGCCTTTAGGGTGCGCTCAACCATTCATGCGCCCTTAGGTCCTAGCATTAATGATCACGTTTATGCTGCGTATCTAATTCGACTGACTCGGTTCAGCAGGTCCAAGGTTGCTCGTGTCGGATCGGAATGCATCGGATGGTCTGACACCTGCCCGGTGCTGGAAGGTTAAGGTTGGAAGAAGTGGTACGTGAGTTGGGTTTAGAACGTAGAACACGCATGCCTATAGGTAGAACACTCAATGGGCTAGGGTGGCCTCAAGCTTGATCGACCAGAGCTTCCGCCCCGAAACCATGTGTCGGTGTTCTATGCGACTGGCATAGGATCGGACCCACTGGTGTGGAGGTTCAGTAAGCATCATACCAAATATCCCTACCATTTCCTCTCCTTATCAGTCGAGCCCCCTAAAGGGTCCTTTCGCGCGTAGAAGAAAATCCGGAGATCTACGAAGTGATGCTTCTTCGACGAGAGATGGGAGTCCGGTTCACTGCATTCGGGTGGGGCCCCTTTTGATTCATGGTTGAGGAGATCACGAACATGGCATGGGGATCCCGTCGATGATAGTAGTGACTCCGGCGCTAGAGGACAGGTGGACGGCCTGCCCTAATCAGATATGCCGGGTGGGCGGGAACAACAAAAAAGATTCGAGGAGTCGTTGGTGCCTTGCGCGTTCAGAAGGTTCAATGCCTACTGTGTCAGATAGGGACTCCAAGCCACTCTTCCTATTGATGGGTCCGGTTGATCCATGTCTGCTCCGAGCTCGGGTTCACTGATCAATAGGTAGGGGCAAGCGGGCTTCGAACCTTCAATCTTCATCTTAGGAGCGTGGGCCGGCTAACCGAACCTACTCTACCCCAACTCATTCCATCGGTTGAGATCTTATATAAGGTGATATCCAGTGAAATGGTTCTTGAACAAAGCCAAGACTCTCGGAGGCCCAATCTTCTTTCTTGCTTGCTTGTGGGAACCGGATGAAACGGATCTAAATGCTACTTTCTTAGGTAGGAAGGGCTTAATGAATGCCGGCCGGAAAAACGGTTCTATTCTATATAGATAGGGCTCTGGCTGGCTTGCTGGTTAGAACCGGCTCACCCTTTTCTTCCCCTCAAAGCCTGAGCTGAGTTCGGATATGACTTTCAGGTCAGGTTATTTCTTCCCCTCAAAGATCGCTCCCAAAGTGTGGTGTTATATCCTTCTTTCTTACAACTACTTCCTTTCCACCACTATTGAACTGAATTACGTATATAAAGAAGCTCGCTAAGCTGATCCGGACTGTAGTGACCAATCGATACCTAAAAGTAAAAACACGATTGTAGAGCCCACAGGCATAGAGCACAAAGGTATGGGACTATTGAGATTCTCCCTTTGATACCCGAACTTTCTCCTTATTATAATAGGGAAAAATAGAACAAAATGATGTTGCTAAATCCAATCTACGAAGGCGGTTTGATGGTCTCACTCACTCCCAAGAAGTGGAAAATGGAAGAAAGTGGCGCATCGTATAAATAAGCAATTACCTTATCTACCATTACCTTATCTACCCTAGTAATAGACTAAGGAGGTATTAGGGTATCAATCCAAATAAATGGGTAAGTGACTGGGTTCAATTCCGTAGTAAAGTGACTTCCTAATTGAAAAGGAGGTCGGCCCGATAACGACTCCTTTATTGATTAGGTAATTCTTCGAATGACTACCTGATAGAGAGGCCGGCCTTCCTATAGAAGAGAGGTAGATATATTACAGTAACCCTCCATCCATCCATTCACCATCCATTATGAAGGGCTAACCATCCATAAAACCATTATGCTAGTGGAATTGAGTAATTGACTTTCGAGTGCTTGCCTACACTTGCCTACAGGAGAAAGTTCGAGTGCTTGCCTTACGACTTGCTTTATCGAGTGCTTGCCTACAGGAGAGATTGAAAGTGCCCGTAACTGGTGCAAAATTGAAAGGAATAATAACGTATAATAAATGGATACGACGGAATATCCTCTGGTGCCAAGCTAGCAAAGTAGCTGGGTAAGATGCTAACGTCGCGGGCCGCTTTCCGGTTTTCAGGTCGTTTCAATTCGGAATCTAGCCCTGTCTCCTCTGGGCTCACTCTTTTTTGTACCTCGCTGGGGAACTATATTCATTCATTCAAGGAGTCAAGCGATAGCGATCACCCACACCAAGGAGGCAAGCGTTAAGCTGGCAAGCAGCACACCTTCGCAGACACCAGCACCACAGAAAGTGGCTAAACCACGCCACGGAGGCAAGCACCCGACAGCCCACTTTGAATACAACACCTATGTTCACTTCAACCGTCCAGCAACACAGGTATACCTCATTCGTTCCACCTTTGCATACGAAACTTTTTGGGCATCTCCCGGCTAGCAGCTGAAACAAGCAGATAAGCCTTATCTCATTTCTCTGGGTGCACCTAACAACACTATATTATTCGTTGGCATTCGTTGGCAGTTGTCCGTCCGTAGTTGCCGTAGTTGGCGTATCCGTTGTAGCTGCCGTAGTTGCCGTATTCGTTTGCCGTAGCCTGTTCCCACCCTCCGAGCTATGGGTATGGGGTCCTTAATGTGGATTGGTGCATAAGTATTGGTCCCTGAAGGCTTAATGTGTGAACTGCGAGCGTAAGGGGGGGGTGGGTATAGGGTTCAGAAGGCAAGTACTACGACGCTGGTAACACGGTTTCTTTTCACCTCTCTCATCAACATGTCCTAGGCGAATAGAATCGACCGATGCACCTCACTCACTAACTCACTAACTCACTTGTAGAATTGTAAATGAACATGTCAACTTCGCTCCTTCCTCTCTCGATCACCTTTGCATACAACTCTGGTTACTGATCTTGACAAGCAGCCCCTCACCTTCGCATTATACAACAGAACCTCCTGTGGAGTGATCATCCCGGCAAGCTTTTCTCTCTTGGTGCACCTCACACGTCTAAATCTGCCCACTAAAGACGAGCCCCCAAACATATATTGCTCAGCTCGCCGCATCATTACATATATAATTTTATATCTGTTTGTATACGATATTCTTAAAACATGTTTTCGACCCCGTGCCTCTGTACCTCCCCTTCTTTTCTATCCCTGTCTGTCTTCCCATCGATCCATCGAAGATGCGTTCCCTCACTCAATTGCTCTCCCTAAGGTCTAAGCGCGTCCCAAGTAAGCATGATTTCAGGCAATGTCAAAGCCCGTCCTGCCCTGCTATCTATCTTTCGAATGCCCTTGCCTCTAAGTTTCAGTAATATGGGTACGTCCTTCCATCCTTCCAAGATCAGGGGTATGGCTGGAGTTCCTCAATCAAGCAAGCTATCTACTCCCTCTATTCGAGCAAAACCGTCCATTCAATCCAGCGAAGCCAGCCATTGAAGCAAGAAGACCAGCCATCTCATCCAGCCCATCCAGCCCGATAAGATAAGTCTAGTGCAGTAGCTAGCTACAAAGCATTAATGAAGCAAGTGGTATAGGGAGGTTTTGGACATTCTCCCTAATAGATTGGCCATTTTCCCTCGGCGGAGGTTAGGGAAGTTTGACTTATCATTTTCTCATATCAACTTGGCGGATAACACCCCTTCTTAACAACCCATCTTGACCCCTTTTTCAGCTTACTTTTTCATCTCTAATGGCGTGTGGATCATAAGGCTAGTCTGAGTGTGTAAGATGGATGGAGAGTATGCCTGCTTGAATGATTGATTGATTGATGGAGAGTCTGCATAGATGTTACCGCGAAGTGGGCATCGGGCTTTCTTTCAGTATAAGTTACCAGTTCAGGTACCACGAAGTGAGCTTTATACAATGAGAATATCTATAAGAGATAGAACCTAGGAGGATCTTGAATAAGAATATTTTCAATAAGATTTCTTTTCCCTTCTTCCTTTTCATCAAAGTAAGTGGTAAGAAAGCCCTGTTAGTCAGGCCTTTCTATTAGATATCAGATTCTCCTTGCCCGATGCGGACAAGCGGGTCAACCTCCCTTCTTCCTTTATTTTCGATTCAGGTGCCCACTAGCAAAAGGTGCTAGGAATTGCGGAAATTAATAGAGCAAGTTTCCTAAATGGAGGTTTTGAACCCGAAGATTAATGAGGATTGGTAACTGAAAGCTTAATGAGGATTGGGGAATGTGGGAATGGGAGAATGGTAGAATGGGTATTAATCGTATGGGACTCGTGCTATGGGACCGAAGAAATCTATGCTATGTAGTGTATCTACGTATATCTCTATCTGTGTTTTTCTGTTGCCAATGTCCTATGTGCGGTTAGGCACCTTTTCCGTATCGTTAATATCTTCAGTGAACTGAAACAGGTAGGAACCTAAAGTTCCGTCTCGTTAAGTGAACGGATCTAGGTAGGAAGGATCTCGGTAAGCTCTAGTGCCATCGCTTGTTTCGATCTCTCGTCGTCTTCTGTTGGGAAGGTGGGTTAATTACTGACCTCCCTCGTAAACCTGTCCTGGGTGAATAAGTGAATCCACCTCACCCACAAGTGTTTCATTTTATATAACCAAGCCGTTGTCGTAAACCTCGCTCTATCGATCCACTCACCTTTGCATACAGGACCTCTGGCGAAATATACCAGCAGCCAGACCCGGAAAGCATATAAGATAACTCTTGCTATCGCGTTACACCTTTGGCATACAGAACCTCTGCATATATCGGTAAGCACCACATCTACCGGCCAGCATAAATATATATACCACCGGAAAGCAACAGCTCATATAAATTATATCCTTCTATTGATCACTTAAAACGGCAACTCCGTCCGTTGGCCCTTGAGCTACTACTAACCTCCACAATGTGTGTCATCAATTTCATTAAGAACTCCTCATCAGTGACCTCACAAACACTCGCTCGGTATGAGATATGTTTTAACGTATATAGACTTCACCCTATTTGGTATAGGGTGAAGGGGGTATAGTTAGTTGGTTATGGCAAGGTATACGTGTACTGTGTGGCACGTTGCTTGGTAGACGTGGCCTGGGCGGTATCCTCTCCTCCTTCCTTACGCGTACTGGGCCTTGGTTGACGTGTGGGGATGCGTAATGGGGATGCGGGAATGCGAACTGAATGTGGAAGGCAAGGGCGAAGCCGCTTGTCCGCATCGGGCAAGGGTAGTTTGGGAAGGTTGGGTCAGAAGAGAAGGGGTGTATGGATCAAATCAAGCAACAGGAACATGGTCTGGGTAGGAAGATGGGGTATCAATCAAGTTCATCAAGTAAGAAGGATCAAGCAACACTACTAAACTAAAGAGAGGTAGGTAACTGGTAAACGCTTAGAAGCGACTACGTAACCACCTAGCTCTGCTTTTGTCCAGTCCAGTCCAGTAAACATGCCCCACCCATAAGTGAACATGCGCCACCATAAGTTGGGAATGCTGGGATGGATAGATCAAGTTCATCAAGTAAGAAGAATAAAGCACCAACACTAATAAACAAAGAGGTAACAGGTTGGTATAATCGCGTCTATAAGCAACTACGTCTCGCACCACCCCCCCGCCTACCTAACCTAGCTGTTGTGTCTTGTGTGGTAATGTTTTTGGGCAGGAGTATACCCAGGTACCCACCAGTAGCTCTTTATTCCCAGCCAAGTGTGTCTTTATTTCAAAGCCAAGTGAGCTATCCCAAGCAAAGTAGGTGATGAGCTCGGGCCAAGTGGTAGTGAGCAGATTAGGGTAAGAACAGGGCTTAATCGGAACATAAATCAGTGAACATCGACCAGTGAACATCCTCAATTGGGTAACCTCCTCTACTGGGTAACCTAAATAAGTGAACAACCTACCTTTCTCCTCCCTCGACCAGTGAACCTCCCTCAATTAGTTGGGAACAAGGGTTCTAAAGATAGCATTCATTAATTGTTGGTAAAATATGTAACCGGGGTTCTATGGATAAATAAAGTGAATAAAGCCAATCAAGCGCTGTGTGAACTCTTGGGATGTATGGACAAGTAATCAATTTGCAGTAGGGTACAAGCCTAAATATAAAATCCCTAAGGCGGAAGGTAGGGGGCCAGGCATATATCTAAGTTGAAGCAAGCCATTGTTTCATTAGCCCGTCGTGTCATATCTTCTGCCCGGGGTTTATTCGACCTTTCAAGTTTCTTGTCCGACGACAGCAGTCATTTTCTAATAATCAAGTTGCCAAGTAACTCAAGCAGTAATAATGAAATGATTGCATTATATATTCTATATGTTATTATACAAGAATAAGCTAAGCAACTTATCTAATGCTTTCTTTTTCCTAAGTTACTTATTGGGTGGGGGGCCTTTATCTCAAAATCATATTGGATTGAAAGCGAACCTATCTAAAAATTCTTCCAGCAGCATCCCGGTATCCAAGCCAAGCCAAGTAGCCCATCAAAGTGGTTGATCCCAGCCAAGTGTTTTTTCAAAGGTATTCCCGGCCAAGTAAGCATATTCAAAAAGTGAGGGTGAGCATCGCATCATATTCCCATCCCAGGTGAGCGATCCCAGCCTACCTAGTGGGTGAACCCGTCAAAGTGTTTTAACAGAGTAGGGGAAGTAGGGCAAGGCCAAGCAAAGTGAGTGAGCAGAGTATTATTCCCAGCTAAGTAGTATTATCCAAGTGAGCATCGTAGGCTTGTTGGATTGCTTGGCTTGCTTGTTGGTAAGTTGGTAACGGACAATAGCTTTTTTTCCACCCGCGCTAAGGTACGTAGTCGCTTGTCCGCATCGGGCAAGGCGGGATCAATCTTTTATAAAGGAAATCTTCTCAAGAGGTCGCACGGTCTAATCACGTCATAAGCAGCTCCGTGTAAATAGCACCACCCACCTGCCTGTTGTGCCTTGTGTCATAATGTTTGGGCAGGACCCCAGCTCCCGTCCCAGGTAACATATTCCCATCCCGGGTAACAGCTTTCCTTCCTACCATCCCAGGTAACATTCGCCCAGGTAACATCCGTAGTCCCAGGTGAGCATAGGCCAAGTGAGCAGGATCCCAGCAAAGTAGGTGAGCTAGTCCCAGGTTTTCTAGGGTAGGTGAGCTAGGGCAAGTGGGTGAGCTATTCCCAGCCAATTGATCCCAGCCAAGTTGTTTACAGGTGGGAGTGCTTGGAGCGCTTGGTGGGCAGGTTTCACATCAATCAGTGAACATCAATCAGTTGATGCAGTGGTCCTGCGGCCTGCCTATCAGTTCAAACCTACCTCCTTCCTAGGTATTCTGGTTAGGGTAAGTAAGCAAGACATCATCAACGGGCAAGCAGAATTCTCTCTAAGGGTCCCTCACATGGGTCTAGGTCCGCCTGTGCGTGTTTGTTGGCAAAGTAGGCGATGGCGGCCTTATAGTCGAGAGTTCGGCAAGCTCACCCTACCGGGCCTATTTTGCCATTTTCACTTGGCGGAACTTCTTTCAATATAATTGGTCGAGCCTGCTTGCGCATCATGAATGCATAATGACATATATAATATATCGAATTCATGACTGGAAGAAATGCATAATGACATATATAATGATATATATATATTTGTATACGATATTACGGGTCCGATCGATGATTCGAGCTACGATCCCATACGACGCTAAAGCGTAATTACATATATAATATATGCATTCACGCTCTCTCGATCGAATAATGAATTCGATAGCATAATTACATATCTAATATATGCACTGTGGTCTGCTCGAGAAAGTGTCGAAATGACGCGTAGAGATCATAAGAGCGACAATGACGTAATGACGTAGAGAATGGCTTTTAGGGGAAGAAATATAGGACCTGTGCCGGTCTTATCTGACTTGCCTACGCCGGGCAACCCAGCCAGTAATGAATGCATTCATTGCTCTCTCTTTGGTCGAGCAAGCGGTTCGTCCCCTCATCCTTGCCCCGCGAAGGGAGATCAGGTTATCCTACCTAAGGTCAGGATATCCCTTGGGAAGGATATCCCTTACGTTATGCTCAGGTAAGCAACGTAGATCTATAGTTCATTCTGGGATCACCTCCATTGACAATGCATATATTATATGTAATTATGCATTCTAGGGTGAGCCAGCCGAACTCTCGACTAAAAGGCCGCCATCGCCGCCATCGAGATCTATTTACCCACCCACCCAGCGAATACCCGAGCATAGGTCCGGGATGGACTCACTCTTCATATGGCGCCGCCATCGAGAGGTACGTTTAGTGGCTCGACTACGCCGGCGAGAAAGCGCCAACCAAGTGAACCATCAGTAGCGGGACGTTCTGTCAATCGGGGAAGGGACCTGGAGATATCAGAAGTGAGAATGCTGACATGAGTAACGATTTGATGGCGGGGGCCCCTCCCCCAAAAGAGAGTTGTTCCTCTCCCTTTGGTCGAGCCCCCTACCGGGTCCTCTCCTCACACGACAGGCTCACCCTTGGCGGCACTTTGGTGAGGAATCGAACTCTCGACAAGGGGGAGAGGAACATCTTTCCCCTGCCTCCGGTCATCTTCATTACATTCTCCCTACGAGATTGGCCCTTTTACCGTGGCGGAGGTTCTTCAGAATGACGGGGCTAGGGCTGAAACAAGGTATTATGAGCAACTCTCGTGTGATTGGCTGGCTGGATCCAATGAATGGGTTAGTGGGCAGCACCCCATCCATACTTATAGGGTTCCAGGCATAAATAAATGAAAGGGTAAGACTCGTTCCCTCCGATCAACCTGGGGCTGGCTATTAAGGTAAGCATTCTTCCTTCGTGACAACGTGTCTGATTGGGTCTCCCCATCCCCATCCATTCAATATATATCTCTCTGTCTAGCAGGTGAAAGAGTAAACGAAGAGGTATTAAGAGCCATACCTTCCAGCAACTTGTGTGTTCGTGGCTTCTAGTGATCCCCTATCCCCTATTCCCTAATAAGGTGCTGCTTCTTCGGTCTTTCTAGGAGTGGCTCTAACAGGAAACAACTTGTAAGACCTCAAGTTCTAGGACGGCAACTATAGAGTGTATTTCATTGGGTAGTATGAGAAAGGTATAAAGATTTCCCTACAGCAACTTCATTTCCTGGTCTAATATGTGTGTGGGTAAAGGTAATTCCATCCAAAGTGTCTAGGGTTCTGGGAGTAAAAGAGAAAGGTAAGGCGCTATCCACCCGTGACAGCTTGTAAGGCTAAACATGTCCTGACCCAAACTAGGTGATTCCAGGTCTCTAGGGCTGGCTATAGATCTCCCTCCTCGTTCGTTCAGGTAAATAGAAACCAAGGGTTAGGTCTGAGGCATAGGTTTCAAAGTCTAGTTCCAAGGCAGAGTTGATAGGCTGGAGGGATGAGAGTCTAGAAAGAGGTGAACTGGCTTGAACATCACGGGTATGCTGTAACTCCTTCCTATCCTGCCATGGTTTCGCCTTTTTAGTTGCACCCACCAGGCATGGAGAAGTGGTTAGTTGCACCAGGTAATGCAATAATTTGTAAGGTGGTTGCACCTCACTCAACTCTCGTTATGGGTTCTGGCATTGATCTGAATGGACTGCTGGAATGGCCGTACCGTAAGCTGTGTGCCGTAAGCCATTAGCCGTAGCTTTCCGTGTGCTGTACTGTGCTGGGTGTAAACATACGCCACTAACCAACCGAATCAAAGCCGTTCGCTGCGCACATAAAGCCATTCACAAAAGCCATTCACTGAAACCACAGCACATAGCCTTGTCCCGGGCACATAATCGTTCACAGCACATAGTCCCTTGCCCCACGAGCTAGGTCAAACTATCACTCTAGCAACACCACGAGCTAGGCCTCACTCTAGCAAAACTATCCACTCTCTTGCGTATGGCGCGGGTCATCTCTCTTCCGGTGGGGAACATGGGGAGCAATGAGAAAGCAAGCAAACCCGTGTCAAGTTCCTCTTCATCTGCAGGGATGTAAAGATCGATAAAGCAAGAGACCTACCTTCGTCAAGCAGCAAGTTGAATCAGCAGGGATTTATCGCTCGACCATAAGGATGCGCAAGCAGGCTCGACTGTGAAACCCCCCAAACCAATAAGTAAACCCTAACCTTTAGGTGCTCGACCATAAGGGAGAGGGAGAGGGCGGGTTCACTTTTTTCGGTGTTTTCACTGTTTCATGATGGGGGAAATCAATGGGAAAGCGAGCAAACAGTGGCAAGTTCATTATCTCCAGTTCGCAAGAAGAGAGAGATACGGATAAGAGAGATCCGGGTATCAATCGATATAAAGGTATAAATAAAGATCCAGCCAGGTATAAATATCGAAGATATCAGGTAGAGAGAGGGAATAGACGGGCATTGATAGAGAGACGGTCAGCAATCGAGATACGAACAGTTAGCAAGATCGAAGATATCAGGCCGGTTCGTTCGGTTTCATTCAGTTCCCACTGCGTGCCCGATAGGGAATAAACCTTCCTTCTGTTGACAGTCGTTCGTCCTTTGGGCCTCACAACCCCCAAGATGCTGGCCGTCGATCAATCACTCGATCAATCAATTGCTATCCGGGCAAGGTCGGATCGGTCAGTCAAACTAGGCAAGAGCTGAACTGTGGACTTCCTCTGAACTGTTCACTTTTCCCGTTGCGCCACCCCGTCCCGTGTTGATAACTCCGAGTGCACTCACTGTGAGGGTGTCCAGATGGGTATGTGGAGTCCGCAGGTAGGTAAATGCTACTGTTTGTAGAGGTGCTCTTTCTGGTCTCTTCCTCATACCTCCTAATCTGTCCGCTCAGTAAGGCCAGGCAGTTCTCTAATCGTTTCCAACCCCGAAACATGCAACATATATATATATTCTGACCTCGTCCGGTGTAAAACGCTGCGCGCCATCTCCATCTAGCCCGCAAGCCCGCAAGCTTGGGTGAGGAGAGAATAACTTATTCCGTTTGGGCAGGTTGATGATAGAACAGCAGCAGATGGAACTGAGCATTTGGCATAAGATTGCAATTGGGACCGGCTGGGTGTGAACTGGTTGACTCAATAACCGTGGGCGTTAGGTAACTGCATTTGGTAACAGGGTGAAAAGAGAACTTTGGGCTGCTGTTGGTCCCCGACCGGTTGTGTGTGTAGGCTTTAGGTGAGACCCCTAGTTCTGGGTGGGCTGTTTCTCCAGGTCGAAAGAAAAAAGAGGGTAGAGATATAAGATATAAGGCATCATTAGATCTAAGGCAGAGATGGAGAATATATCATCAGGCAGTTAGCAAGAGAGGTCAATACGGGTAGATCGATACGCAAGAGATCGATCAGCAGGTCAGGTCTCCGGTTCGTAGCTCTTGTCTCTATCGCGAAGCAGAATACTAATATAGGTTCTATTTTCTCGCGAAGCAGAATAGTCGTGGGTTGGGTTAGTCAAGCGAAGCTGAATCGTCGGCAAGTTCAATCGATTAGCAGGTAGGTGTGATTCGCAGTGTCTGTCGATCATTGCGTACCGTATCCGTGTTGGTTAGATGTGCCCCGTATTGGTGCTTGACTCAATCTATTATGGTGGGAACTTGGGAAACTCAATTAATCTCGTTCGGTGGAAACATGGTCTCAATGGGTGTGATGTTATTGCTCACATAGTCGTTCGTTGCACATAGTCGTTGTATTCGCCCCTAGCCTCACGTGCTAGTCCCACTCTCTCTAGCCACACACACACGTCTAGCCATCCATTGTCTAGCCGGTTCATCAAGCAGCTGACTTAGTCGACCCATCAGCACTTGGTCATTTGCACTTGGTCATAAGACCCAGCCAGCAGCACTACAAATAGCTGCTCCTTCCTTTCCTAATGTAGTGAGGGGCTAAAGATGGATATGGTGGATTCCGGGTTGGCTGGCCGGTAAGGAAAGCAGCGGCCAAAGGGGGAATTATTAGGCTTCTGGAGAAGAGCGTTAGTTACTATTTAAAGGGGCCACATTTTCAACTTTTTGTTTTAAGAAGCCTTTTTCAATTATATGCCAGCCCAGCCTGCCTACGATAGATAGTTATATAGTTAGTTAGTTAGTTAGGTGAGCTTCTGAGGCATTTACCTCAGCAGAGCTTATAAGGGGAATTGAACCCGTGTCCTCCGCTGCTTCATTGGATAATTTCATGAATTGGTATTTCTAGTAAGCGAACTGCGAGGGCCAACAGCGACGCTTTTTAAGAGGGAAAATTGAGATTTCTGGTAAGGCAACTGCGACGGCCAACTGCGACGCTTTTACGGAGGAGAAAATCACCCTTATACCTTAGAAATAAGTAAGCGACTTATGTGATCTAATAATTGATCAAATAATTGATCGAATTGACTTTCTTTCGATCACGCATCTCCGACCGAGTACTTTCCCTCTACAGCTCCGATTAGTTCATCAAGCCAAAGTCTAGCCACCACAGGTTCTAGCTAGCCTCACGGTTTTGACCCCTTCCCTCTGGTCAGACAACCCCTTTCCCCTTTCCCTCTGGTCTGGTCAGGCAACCCCTCGGGTCTGGTCTGGGGCCCCTTTCCCTTTCCCTCTGGTCTGGTCTGGCTCAGTCAGCCTATCGGGTCTGGCAACCCCTTCCCTCTGGCATCCCCTTTCCCTTTACCTCTTGTCTGGGGCCCCTTTCCCTTTCCCTCTGGTCTGGTCTGGTTCCAATCTCTCTATTTATCCAGCAGGCACCGGAAAGGCCAATAGCGAGTCGCCAGGCTGCCGCTTCACCAGGAAAGGCAGGCAGTGTCAGGAAGGGAGAAAGAAGGTCCCGGAGGGGCTTGCGCTTCCTAGTGCAAGGAGATGAAGCCGTTTATTATGTTCCAGATCGTGATCCAGAGTCTTATCTTCGTGATCGAGTTACTTACCTTCCACACAATAGGGAGGGAGGAATTTATTGCTCAATCAGATTGGACAGCTGGATCGGGCCCATTAACCCTGTGGATCGGATCGGATGGTTATATTGCGGATTATAAAAAAAGCTCACTGGCTTGGGATTGCTGGGAAGGTTCTCTCTAACCACCTGATATGACGAGGCAGTTACTCTCCAACCAGTTTAGATGCAGCGGGATATGGGTGATCTCAGAAGAAGAGATCCTGGGCGAGCTTCTTATGAACTAAATCAACAGGAGCTTCAACGTAAGCGCTGGACAGCGCAGTCTTGAACGATTGCCCACGCCCTAACTCAATGGGGTGGGGCATGCTGAGGACTACTTCCCTTGATTCCAGCCATACCCAGTAAACGATATATACCTGGTATGACATATTTACATATATAACCTACACACTAATGCATTGAATGAAAGGATTGACTTGAAACTGCCTTTGATACGAGCTTCTGGTCATGGAAAGCATTGAATGAAAGGATTGACTTGAACCTGCCAGTGATACGGGACATACATAGATAGCAGTGGATAGTGCGGTCTAGAGCGCTGGGCAGATAACGCGGTGGAGATAGCTGCGGATAGTGCGGTCTAGAGAGCTGGGCAGATAAGCCTAATAGCGGGGTGGACCTTATACGGGGGTTAGCTAGGAAGAGGTATACGTGGTATAGGTAATGCGGGGTATACCTAGCCAGTTTCTCTCTTGGTAAAGCCTATCCTGGCAGTCCTGGGGTTACTGGGTATACGTCTAAGTAAGAGCTTATACGAGGTATACTACCTATAACGTACTAGCTATACCAAACAGGCCCTGATCGGGCATTTGATTATATAAAAACTAGCCTTTCAGAACGACACTTGCCTACTTATCATTGGGCAGTCTGCGGACCCTTACCTCTCAGTGTAACGAACATTGCGGGTCATAAGGAAGGGAACAGATTTACCTAGCAGTGGCACGAACATTCTGGGAAGATCATAAAGCCGTCTTGCTTCTTGACTTGCTTCCTCTTAGGGGCTTGGGCTCGCTTAGCAAACTTGGCTGGCTTACTCAACTGAACGGATGCCGAGTCTGAGTCTGGCTTTACTGACCTTGGCCGGCTCCCTACGCAACCCATCTCCTCTAGTTGGTGCTTGGCTTAGCTGGGTCCTATGCCTCACCCTTTTGGGGCTTCTACTTGACCAAGGTAGGCGGAGCATCGGGTTGTTACGGACCTTGCCTACTCATGGGGGAATCAACCCCGGGCCTCTACGTGTTTGGAAGTTCCCAACCTTGACTACTTCTTTATGATTGGGGAGTCAGCGAACACATACCTAGCTGTGTTACCACACGTGGTGGGGTGGGATGGGAATGTTTCCTTTATTTTATAGGCTAGTCCCTTCTCTCATTCGCACTCGATATTCAATTAACTAAAATAGATAAGGGTGGTTCCGAGTAGGCATGCTCCTGCACCGAGAGATGATTCGGGAATAGCGGAAAAGGATACTTGCTTCCTTGGGTGGGGCAGGTGTTCCTCTTTCACTGCTTGCGGGTATAACCTCCTTTGCACCGACCGGACAACCATCATGACGGGAAAGGCTTGATAGATTCGGCCGCAAGATAAGCCGGTTAGGAGTCTCTTTCCGCTGTAGGAGACAGCTTTTCCATAAGTGGTAGAGATTGATTTCTGAGGTATGCTTGTCTTCCTCTGGTTGAGTCATGTAAACCTCCTCCAATGGGCTCATCCATTTATAGAACCCCAGCTGAGAGTACCCAGGAGGGGGAAAGACATAATAATGGCCCTAAGATCTCTAATGAGTACTCATTTCCCTGCCTGTCATGCTGCTGCAACCAGTTCTCTGGAGCGTTTGAGTTCCACAACTTGGGATCTAGTAAGATCCTCCTAAAAATATCCTGCTAGGGAGGGATAATATACTTCGCTTGACCCGGAGAGCCTGTGAGGCATGTCACCTGCTTACCTGAACCGGATTCAAAGTGTATAATCTGATTTTCACCAAGTATCTCTAGAGTAATATCATGGAGATCAAGGGCCCTATATTATTTAGGGGTCACTCACTATTCATATGGTGAGGGTTTATCCGGTTGCATGAGGTCCGTGGATGGGAAGGGTGAGGCGCGAAGCCCTTGCCTTTAGATTGTTCATCTCCCCGGCACGCCTAGTATGCTCTTCTACAAGCTTGGCCTGCACTACTTCCTCAACCGCAGCAAGAGGGGTAGGAGCCCCTTCCCCGAACGACTTGTGCCCAAGAATTCATGTCTCAATTTCTTGTTTGAAGGTGGAATGTTGAGTTGAAAACTCCTCCCTCTCCCTATTCAAACCAATCCAATGCTCCAGGGCTTGCTTCTAGGAGGACTATATATAAAAAGACTCCATCTTCAGGTTCTTTGAAAAATAAGGCTCCAGGGCTTAAGGCTATGGATCTTCCAACCATATTTCACTTTCATACAAATAGCATTTCACAACGTTTAGAGCTATTGCGCGGGGGCATGGATAAGCTAGAATTGCTGCTATTGCTGGTACGGCTGGAATTGCTTTTAGGCTTGAGGAACCCGGCTGCTGCTGGCTTTTAGTTAGTGTAGGCATCGTTCGTTACTTGCCTCGTTAGTTACTGGCAGGCTGCTGGTTGAATTACCCCGGGCAGGAGGGTCGAACCCATAATGCTAGAACCTGTGACTAGACCCACGATTATGGTGCTTCGCGAAACAAGAGCATTGAACCCACCAGTAGTAGATTGACCTGGCTTGACATCCCACCCATTGTAATCAATACACAGAACGATATAGATTGAGATGAGTTCCCCCATGTTCCCATCAGAAGACATTGAGCCATGCTTGTTTACTTACGCTATGAATACCTAGGGATTTGAAGAAACGATAGGACACAGTGGACCTGCTTCGAACTTGCTGCTTGCTGGATAGCTGGACAGAATGATTGATGGTACCGCTGCCTAGAATAATGAAGAGGGTGCCTACAATACAAATATGATTCTGAAAGGAGGGGGGGGGAGGAAAAGCATATTAATTGCTGAGCTTACTTTTGGATAATTACGTGTATAATAATAGAATTGAATTAGTACTGCTTGAGTTACTTGCTTCGGTACTGGAGATTCTTTTACTGCTCGCTGGGACAAGAAACTTGCTTGTCGATGAAACCCCGGCTGGCAGAAGAAACGACACGAGCTAGGTAGGAAAAGAAACAATTCTATCTTCCCCATCCCTCTATCCCCTCTACCCTCTATCTCTACCTCTCTCTACTGTAACCTATCCACCGCTATCTCTACTTCTCTCTACCGATACTAAATACTTTATACTCTAGACGTTCAGTTCATCAGTCCAGATACGGTAAGTCTATAGACGTGAAAGCCAGAACAACCCATCCCGAAAGTGTTTGTGTGAGGAGGTGCACCGATTACCCTAACAACTTATCCATGCATGACAAGGTGCCAACTTCAAAGAATGAGAGATGTGAACCAATGGATGGATAGGAGTTACAGCAGACACGTTCTTTTCAATCCATTAGATACAGATGTTCTGTTCAGTTCATATACGTGAAATCTATATACATGAAATAATTACCCCATCCCGACAGAGTGAGTGAGGTAGGTAGGTGCACCTATGAAGAGTGATTGATTGAAAGAAATCAAATGGACTAAAGCTAGATCACCACGGAAGTCATAGTCATGGCTTGAAAACGGGAAACAAGCGTAGTGCCAGGTCAAGTAGTGGAAATTACGTTTACTAGTGTAATTAGAGCTTAGAGTCTCATGCAAGTGGTTACAGTGTATGAAACCTTATGAAATAGGTACAACCTTAGAATAGGTAACTGCTTAGGCTTAATCAATTAGAAAGAAAATAGATCATTAATGGAACAATCACATCCGGAGTGCAGGCTGGCTTGACCAAACCGGCTTGAACCAACCTACTAAGGCTAATCACTTACCCTACCGGCTTCTATTACGCTTGAACTAGAAGTCCGTATGGATACAGAGAGAGTCCAGTCATTATCGCACTACAGAGAGGCTAAGCACAGAGAGTAGAGCTAGGAGTTAGCTTATGAACTCAAGCTAAGCACCATATGGATTCCACTGGTTGTTTCTTTATATGGAATGGGTGCCGTAGATATGCGATCATCATATAAAATCTATTTGGATTTTGGATTATTCCCCACTGACTAACCTCACACTCACTAACCTTACTGGGCATGTGGTAACCTGAATAGCTGCTGCTATAGTACCTTCTCCCTTAGGTCTGGTCTACATGTCTGGTCTGGCGTGCCCTACCACCCTACCCTATGCGGTTGTGGAACCTCAGCAAGCAGCATTGGCTTACATCTGTTCTCGGCCAGCGGCATCTAACCATAAAGTATGGTGGTTTCTTATTGGCTAGCGGGATCCCCCACACATACACAGTCTGGTGTCTCTTTCGTCTATGCGGCAGCAGGTTCCATGCTCTTGGGTCTCTTGATAAAGGCTTCAAAATATGGTCTCGTCCGGTTCGGTCTCCGGTCGATGACGGCAGCGAGGTATTCGGTCACAGGGGGAAGGTGTTTTCACTGTTTAAGGGGTCCTATCGCGTATGATGGGGTCCTTCTCTCACGTCTGGTGCTGGCTAAATCCTCTCATCAGGGAGGTTGAGCCATTCAGGAAGATGGGCTAATTGGATGGTGAAATTAGAGGAGTCTTATTTGGAAATAAAGCCCTACCCACATGTTCCAAAATATCATCTGCAAATGGTGTAGCGAAGGGGTCATGTACATACACATGCTTAATTCAATCCCTCCCTTATGAAATCCACACAGATCTAGATCTCACCTGTATTCTTAATGATCACGGGGATTATCCACAAAGATTCCTCGATAGGGAAGACGAGTCCTGCCTTCAACATCTTATAAAGCTCTAGTTCAACCTTCTCTTTGATTCTTGGATTTCATCTGTATGACCTCTTTTGATAGGCTTTGCATCAGGTTTCAAATGATTTTCATCTCACCTACTAGTGAGCCTGCTATGCCTTGCCCGATGCGGACAAGCGGGTCAACCCCCTTAGGAGAAGTCTTTAGGAAATAGTCTCCATATTCTCTAAGTAATTCTACCGTAACTGGTATTTATCCAATCACACTCGGATCTTATTCATAGCAAATAGCCATGAAGCTAACTACCCAGATTTCCCATAAAGACGTTTACACCTGGACTAGCCATATCCACATTTTCACGTCTGATATCGCCATATCTACGTCCTTGCTAAGAATCAATCTAGTCTTCCCTTTGCCCCATAGGTAGAACCTTCGCCAGTCATATCTACGTGGCTATATATGATGTCACATAGATACGTGGACCACTTGGATTTGCCATCTCGATATCGCCATATCTACTACTACTAAGCCAGCAGGTTGCCAATGCCAGTGCTGGGCCTCACTCAGAGACTACTCCACTTGGACTACTTGCTCGGCTGGGCTACTTGAGATAAACTATGTAGCATGGAGAAGTTTTCACCTCTGATATTTGCCTATCTATGTCTGCTAGTGGATCCCCGGCTGCTGGATCCCTGGCTGCTTAGCTTGGATCTGGTCTGCCAACTTGAACTCCACGGAGGAAACATAGCCCTCGACCCTCTCCTCGAAACTAGACCTCGAAACAACCGTGGCCCTACACTTCCACCTCGATCCTCAACCCTTGACCTATAACTTGACATCACTACGCTGCAGAACTTTCCTACCTCAACTTGATGGGCCATGCATTATATATGAGGCATCCGTTGAGGATAGATCAGGCGCCATACACATAGTTTCATTCACGCTAGGATGGTTTTGACGGCCAGGGAAGTAGGTTGGGCTTGGAGATATATTGATTGATTGGACTTGATTGATTCACTTTAGAAAAGATTTTGAGAATAGCGTTCCCACCTGCCCCATCTTCCGAGAATAGTTTGACACCAAACTCCCCATAGCACGTCCCAATAAACTAACCATCTAACGTCCCAATATTAGGCGACAAGAGATGCGGGGTCCACCGGATCGACCAATGAGTGACAGCAGACCCAACCAGGAGACCTAAACTGAAGACCCAGCCAGCAGACCCAACCAAGAGACCTTGCCATAGCTGCCAGACCTACAACTCCTACGCCAAACTCCAAAATCCAACCTTGACCTCCTAACTCCCAAACTCCAAACTCAAAACTACTACCGAACAAGTTTTTCGATAGGGGTGGCCCCATGGATATTCTCATATATAAGAAAGTTGACACACCTAGAAGGGAACCTCAATTTCATGGATACGCTTATATACCACCTGAAGAACACCTAGTTGGGGACAGGCACTCTGTTTGGGTGGACCAGATCTTCAAAAAGATTCTCATTCGCCATTTTCCCATTTTGGATAAACCTCGTTTTTCTCTAGATACAGGAAAAGAACATGGTTGTTACTTACAAGCATTTAGACCAAGTTCCACTGAACTGATTCGATTGGATTTTCTGAACTAATTAGTCTTCTTAGGTTGGCTGGAAGGAGTGGCCAAAGGTGACTTATTAGTCTTCTGGGGGAGGACGCTTCACAAGCTACTGATGAGTATTACGGTGAGGCAAGTTCCAACTGATTTCTATTGTGGCTCTGTCTAGTTGTAGCAGCAGGTAGGTCAAATCAAGAGATGTTTCCGTAGCGTTAGTAGGCCCCTGGTTTTGAGTTTGTTGGCAGAGTAGGCCCATGGATCTTGGCCTGGTGGGAGTAGGTGTGGTGGGATTGGTGTTCTTGGTGGGACTGGACTAGTTGGACAGGCGGGTGTAGTTCATCCCTGTTGGTGTGCTTAGTGTGTTGGCAGTTGAGAAGGGGTATATGGAAAAATAAAATCAATCTAGCGAGCAAGCAAGAAGCACATAAGTAATCTCATCCCGCAATATCTTTCATCTCCAAGCCCCGCCCCGGTTCAACAACAAGCCGATGGGTTCGACCAGCTCACCAGCCATCCGCCCGCCATTCTACCTCTCGCGCATCCCATCCACGCCATTCTCGCTTTCGCGACTGCCCCATCCGCTTTATTGCATTATCGCACTCCCCCCCCCTTTTTCATTCTCCATTTATCCCATTCACGCTTCCCTATTCACCCAAATTACCGCATTCCCAATTCAACCCATTCTACCACTTTGAAAAGAAGGACCAAGAGGGCAAAACAGGATATCCTTTCGAACCTTAGCTTAGAACAGCAGCTGTTGAAAGAGCCCTGTTGAAAGAGCTTGGTTACACAAATTAGGTTACTTGATACGATGATCTCGATGATGGATTATCTCTATGATGGATGATGATCGCTACCGCTTGCCCCACGAGGAGGCGGAGGGAGGAGGATGAGTCAATTCACCAAGGGAGGGCCTATCTCACACCTTGAAACTCACCTTGAACCTTCTGCCTTAGTCTTAAACCTTTCACCTCTAGCCTCGAACCTATCAATTGGGCCCTTAGCTTGAGGATTGGGGTTTTATGGGAGCTAAGGTCGCTAGCGTTCTAAACCCGAGAGTGCCGAACTCCCACTCGACTTCGGCTCCGGGGCTGATTAGAGCCGTTTTCCCGCCGAGCTGGGCGGAATGAATGACCAGCAGCCACTGAATGACTGGCCCACTTCTCTTCTTTATTGGCAGCGAAGAATCACCAGCAGCCACTTCTCTTACTGGCTCGGTCGAAAAGGGCAGAAAAGCATAATGACTGCTATAATGAATGACGTAATTACGTATATAATTTATGCATTGTCCGCTAAAGCGCAATTCAATATATAAAGAATGAAAGCGCAATTCAATATATAAAGAATGAATGCATTGAGTACCCACTACTTTCTAATTATGCGATTATACGTGTGCGATTTTCAGACTTTTACCACCTGCACGTGATTGCTTTTTTTGACCTTGTACTTGACCCTTTTCCGTCCGCTTTCAGACCAATCAACAAATTCACCTCTCTCTTTATCCTACTAATCTAGCCCAGGCACAGCTATATCTCGGCACACAAGTACTACACCGGGTTCCGCAGTCCTATACCCTTTAGTGATCCACACAGAAAAACCCACTCAATTTGACTACAAACTGGCACAAATCCCCTAACCAGCGGCACCCTAAGATCCCCCATCAATGCTTTCTTCCAGCACAGATAATTCCAAAACACATTCCCCATAAAATCCACCGTCACTACTTCTGGACTCCTCGGGTTATCAGAAAGTCTCAGCTTATTCCATTCTTTAGTCCTCAGTAGCTGGGTCTCGGCCTTATCCCCTTTTGATGCCCCATCTCTATCCCTGTAGTCGGATAGCATGGTATGTCCTCTACCTCCAATGATACCTCCAACGGACGGGAGATTACCCCTATACTGGTTGAAATGGTAACGCCTTTCTTGTCAGATGTGGCTACATATTGGGCCATGAGGTGGGTATGATGGGGACGTGTGAGAAGGATCAGCATACGTTTCATTTCTACCTACCTCCTCCGCTGATCTACTTCTAATACTAATGGTCTGGTGTGGTCTTATAGGATTACAAAGCATGGGCTAAGATACCCAAATGTCCATGCGGCGTCAATCTTTTATATCCTCCGCGGCTATACGATGAGCCTGAGGTCATCTCTCCCGATGCCAGCTCAGAAGAAGGTTTTTGGAGAGCACGCACATATTCTCTTAGGCTATCATGCAGTACCTTTTATGCCTCACTTACGGGCTAGCACGTAATCGCATAGTGGTGGGTTGGCTTCCACCATCTATCCCCTGTGTGATTGCTTGTTAGCTTATTACCGGGTAGTGGGGCTTGTTTGCAGCTGCTGGTAGAAAGACACGCCCCTGTGGGAATATATATTGCGAAAACGGAATGCCGTGATGGTTACGCAATGACTGGTTCGACTCCAGTGTGTTCCCGTCCCCCAGGTGAGTGTGTGTGCGTATACCGGTGTATCTCCCGTATCCCCAATAGTTCTCCCATGCAGGAGTAGGTAGGGATGATTATGCAGGAGTAGGAATGCGTAGTTAGACCACGCATGAATGAAAAGTGCACCACATTGACAAGTCCTGCCCCTACCGAACAGAAGAAGACAGGGGCACGCTTTCAATTTACTTATTGGGTGGCCCCTCTCAAATAAGTAAAAAAAAGGGCCATGCTTACGCTTCCTTTCCTTTCAACCCCGAATCTGCCTCTTTCCTTGCACTAGGAAGCGCAAGCCCCTCCGGGACCTTTCGTTTCAACCCGGAATATGGAAGATTCAATCTGGCTTCCCTTCCTGCAATGTGGAGAGGGAAGACCCTTATTGATGCTATGTGGGTAGGACAGTTGTAGAGCAGTTAATGGCACTCGACCAATTAACCAGTGGTTAGGGCATGGAAGAAAGGCGAAGCCGTGCCTAGATTCATTTATTTACCCGCCTCCATGCCGCCTTCTCCATTGGTGGTGAGACTGCCCACTTTGTTTCTGCTTCTGGTGGATCTATTTAGCCAATTGGGTCTTTGTCTCGAACAGGCTCTGAATCTGGCTATCGACCTGGAAAGGATACTGTAGGCTCTATAATTGGATGTGCTACGGTTTGGATGGTTTAAGTGGCCTGGACATGAGGTGGCTAGGGGGCTAGGTGTGCCTTAGTTCGGGCTCGTTAGGTTTGGCTGAGAGTCGGTAGGTGCATCAATGGCAGCATGTGGTTGTATCTCGACATTGGGGTTATGGGTGCTAGCTTCGACGATTGTGGGTTTCTTTCATCACGCTACAACCTACCAAACAAGATCAGATGAACAAGCTGGTCGGGATGTGAGTGAGGGATGGGACACCTACTCACCCCAATCAAAAGAGACTATCTTGCTACTATACATAGCGATTACGGACCTTCCTACCCTACCCCTTCCATCCACGCATACCATCCCTCCTATCTTTGAAAATAGATGTTAACATATATAAGATCAATTACGTAGTGGTTTCAGAAAAGAGATATTATATACGCTACATGGCATAAGGCCTTTCAATCCAATCTCGACCCACCTCTCATAAATGCTCTTGCCCCCATAGCGTTTCTTTATCTACGCCTTCTACCCGACGCGCTTCTCCTTATCATTGAACCGGCTGTTCACACGGTACCGCTTATTCGGGGCAGTATTGGGGCTCTTGCTCTTGCTCTTGCTCGTAGTGGTCCCGGCATGATTCTAGGTGGTCTTTGGCCGGGGTTTAGAGGATGAAAACTCATTTTGCGCCGAAGAGTCAAAGTTGCTCTGACTGGGTGAACTCGATCAGTTGCTTCAGGATCAACTTGGTCAGCGATTATTTACGGCTATGCAACTAGTGGGGAAACTGCAACTGCACTGGATCAATAATGAACATATGAAATGATATCCCGACGTACTCATTCTCCATTCGAATGGCCCTATCCCATATGCCTACTATGGGCGTTTATTTATCGTACATATGCCTGCGGAACCGGACTATAGGGTAGAACGTAGCAATAATGGGAGGTGGGATTCGGGCAGGCCCTTTCCTTTACTATTTCTCATTGACTACGGAAAACCTAGCCAAGACTAGGCTGAGACTAGTTTCTCTCTCTCCCATCCAAATCGATCGAAATTGATCCCAATCCGCGGGACTGATCAGCGTGCTTGTATATCTCGTCTATATATAAATATGCATGTTTCTGTGGCAAGAATCGACACTATAGGTTTGGCCGAATCGAACCTAAGTGACCACCCGGAATAAGCGTGTTTCTGGAACAAGAATCTGGCCACTACCTGCGAGTTGACTAAGTAATCACTGACCGAGACGCGATGCTGCACCACTGAAATTGCTCGTTTTGGGCTCTGTCCGAACCTATAGAACTAAGGGCAAACTGATTCTGTTCCCTTTGTTGGCTCCTCCCGGCCAGCCAGCAGGCAAGAAGGTTGAGTGTCAATGCAAATGGGAAACCTTGCCCTCGGAAGCGCAAGACCTCCGGACCTTCTCATTCAATAGTTTTTGATTGAAAAAGTTCAATTGACTTATTGGGTGCCCCTCTCAAATAAGTAACTAGCTTTTGGTCGAGCCTGCTTACGCATCCTCTCCTTATCAGTCGAGCGTGCTTTCGCATCCTCTTTAGGGGGTCCGATGGGAAATCTATCATCAGGACACAGAAGTCGATTTTCTCTTTCATGAACATGGCACTTTGAGAACGTTTACCTATGACTGGATTGACCCGATTCAAGGCCTGCATCCCGCCATCAACAGCACCTACCGCACCCAAGAAGCCTTACCACACGCCCTACCTTCAAAGCCCTTGCCCTCGGAAGCGCAAGACCTCCGGACCTTACCCTTCTTTGAAAATAGATGTTAACATATATAAGATCAATTACGTAGTGGTTTCAGAAAAGAGATATTATATACGCTACATGGCATAAGGCCTTTCAATCAAGACCCACCTGGAGAGATTGAAGGGGCTGATACACCATAAGGATGCTACAGCAGGCTCGACCATAAGGTCCGGCAGCCCCCCACCCAATAAGCAAACCCTAACCGACAGGGGCTCGACTGCTAAGGCCGCCATCGTGAGCCTGTCGAACTCTCGACCTATGCTAGTTACTTATTTGAGAGGGGCACCCAATAAGTCAAATGAATACGTTAGTGACTCGACTGACAAGGACCCTTTAGGGGGCTCGACTGATAAGGAGAGGAGAGGTACGTTAGTGACTCGACCATAGGGAGAGGAACGTGGGAGGTCCGTCAGGGGCTCGACTGATAAGGAGAGGAAACGAGCAACTCTCTTTTGGGGCCCCTACCCCAAAAGAGAGGTCCGTCAGGGTGCGTAAGCACGCTCGACTAATAAGGCCGCCATCGGCTCGACTGGTAAGGAGAGGTACGTTAGTGACTCGACCAACGCTAGTTACTTATTTGAGAGGGGCACAAAATAAGTCAATTGAAACGAGAAGAACTAATAAGGCCGCCATCGCTCGACTGTTATGGAATGAGGTTTTTTCCTTGCACTAGGAAGCGCAAGCCCCTCCGGGACCTTGCCTACTCTTCTTCTTTATTGAGGCTAGGTTTCTAGAGCGAATTTTCCCTCTCATGATAGCTAGGTAACGCCAGGTTTCTAGAGCGAATTTACCATCCTAGTAGGTCAGTTATCAGAGTAGACATTATCGTCCCATACGCCAGGTTTGAACTAGTGAATTCACCAGTCGTTTGCTAAGTTCAACGGTCAATTAAGCACTCGCAAGGCCAGGTTCATCGATAGGATTTACCACTTTGACAAAGCCCTGTTTGCACTCTCTATTATCCCCATACGCCAGGTTTCTAGATAGGATTTACCATCTTAATCAATAGGCTTTGTATACACTTTCTATCGGTATCTCCAAAAGTTGAAAGAGGTATATCCGAAGACTTTAGATACAATGATTTCAGTAGCACCCCAGCATCAATGGCTGCAGCAGTTCGAAATGAAGATCGAGAGCCACAGCCAGTTCCAAGCTTCCAAATTCAGTAGATCCAGCTTACCTAGTTCCCATCTCACCAGCGGGAAGGCAGGATCATAGCCAGTTGTTAGTTGATTCGCCCCCACCTCTCTCTTCAAAAAGAAATTCTACGGGCATGCTCCAAGTCCTCTAACTACCTTTCTTCCCGATCAGGTAGTGCGGGATAAAAAATAGAGTCTTTTTTCACTTCTTCTTTACAGAGAGGGCCAGCCATAGAAGGTGGGTTGAGTCATAGAAGATTAGGAAGGACCTAGAAAGAAGGGAAGGTATAGGAAGGTTTCATTCATCCTTCCGAACTACTCATTAAGAAAGGAAGAAGAAAGTAAGAGGAATATAAGACATTCACTAAGAAGGCTGGAATAATAAGGTGGTAACAATAAGAAGAAGGTTTGGGAGGGAAAGGCAGCTAAGGCAGAGGGAGCAGATATAAATCAAAATCCAATTGCAAAGCCCAACATAAGGTAGCGGCATCGAAGCAGCAACAACCTCCAACCAAAGCGGGCACAAAGGCTCCATTTTCCGCTAATAGGGCGGACACAACAGCTAGATCTAAAGCTGGTAGAGTTGCTACTTATATAGCTACAACGGCTACATGCAATCTATCCGTAAGTCCGGCCACTGGTCCAATTATGGTGTTGCACTTGCTTATTATGATCCAATAGCATGCTTGGCTAATGATTGTAAGTCCAGGGCGTAGCTCGCTCAAGGTTCGGAACCAGGAGTCCAATGCACGTGGGAGTTCGCCTTCGTATGATGCAAAAGACCAGGCAAATAAAGTGAAAGGACCAGTGATAGTTGAATCATAGTCATTTTTGTCCGAGTTTTCACCCTGAGGGAGGAGGTTAAGCACCTTTTACATATGGATTAGCACCTCATATATGACCAGTTCAGCCCTGCCTTTCACTCAGGCTAGCTCAAGATCAGACCAGCACTCCAATCTGCCCTCTTCACTGTCCTCTTATGCCTAAAATCAATCTACAAATGCAGGACAAGGCGCTGGTCCCAAGACAAATGGATCAGTCATACAGGGGTTGCAATCCTATATGCTATTCTTGGAGCAGTTACATACTTTCTAGGCAGCATCTGGGCGCAGATTTCAGGTGTGGTGCTGGTCTGACATCTGAACTGTCAGCAGTGGTTACATTTTATTTACAATTGTTGGGGCAGCAGTTAATAGCAAGGAGGGTACAGTTTTGAGGGTTAATAAAGCAGCAGAGGGGCACAGGTCTGACAGCATCAAGGCAGCAGTTACATTCTATTTTTAGGTCATGGATTCACAAGCTATCTTCCCGTTCAGGGATCCCAGCCAGCAGTACTGGAAACAGACGCTCTACCTTGAACGGATCAATCACCTCAACCTGCTGATTACCCACCTGCCCGTCGCTTCAATTATTTGGAAACCGGCCTACCCTTATCAGGACCCTCGGAGTTCGGTTGCCGACGGGACCCGCTTATGCCTAGACCAGGGACCCGTTAGTTGGCCTAAGAAACGGCCCCGAAACAGACTCGAGGAAGCTATCCCTGCTTAACTTATTAGAGCGCCCACTGAGCAACATTCAGGCTCTTGGTTTGACCATCGACCTCAGCGAACCGGAACCCATCGAACACTACCGAAGGGACGGGCACAATTCCCTTATTCCTATGAGTGGTGAGGGAGTACATATACTAAGAGATAGAGGGATACATGTAGGGTGAGCCTAATACTATTTTGATGTAAGCCTTATGAGATGGTGTGGGCTGCTAGATGCTATGTAGATCAATAAGATCACATCGTGCTATGTACAGCAGAGAGAGTTGTTGAGTTACTGGGACCCCACACATCACACATTCTTTACACCTATGGAGGAGATTACTCCCACGCTAGAGAATGTGCAACACATCATAGGGCTTCCAGCCACGTGTGAGCCAATAGTCCTTATCAATCCACAGGACATAGACCCTACAGAGAGGTATGCATTGGTGATGTACATGTTTGTTGACAAGTTCATATGCATGAATGAGGCTATGAGGACTAGCAGAGACATTCTGATGAGCACCTATCCATGAGAGTTGCATCACGATATAAGATTTAGGTTGTTTGTAGGCATGGTATGTTATGCAATGAGCAGTCATTCTGGGAACCTGATTCCTAAGGTAACATTTTCATTGATTAGATAGATGCATAAGCACCCATATAAATATGCTTTAGGGTAGAGATTATAGGCACAGATATATGAGGATCTATGCCTATGTGGAGGGCAGAGGGAAGGAGCTTGTATGTGCTAGTTTTTGATAGGTATGGGCATGGGAGCACTTCGTCAGGTGGAGACCATCCAAGGGACCTTCATAGAGTGGTATCCCATATTACGATCATATGTAGGCCATACAATGAGATAGGATGGGTGGCCACACTTGGAGTATCCCCTATAGGACATCAGATGGTGAGGAGCCTACCCAACTCTAGGTGTGTGTGCAAATTATAGGCAGGCGAGAGATATGGACAACATGTAAGATCTGTATGGAGAGAGGTCATACTACCACCCAACTAATATGGTACCACTACAGCGAGGATAGAGACCAGGTCCACTCCTTCATCCACCAAATCATCCAATGGGGATAGTGCCACTATAGTGGGGTATCAGGCCTATAGTATGACTGGCTCTTCCAGACAGGAAGATGCCTTGCACTAGGATGCTTGCACATAAGGAGTATTATACTATAGCTAGGACACGGCTCACATAACTATGACAGAGATCAGGGCCTATATGGGATGAGTTAGTGATTATATATTATTATGATACATTATTGGTTAGCATCCTACAACGGCAATAGATTAGAGGGCTAGTGGAGTAGAGAAAGAAAGTGTGCCTCCTATAGGACCCAGGCATCATATTGAATCCATTAGAGTCAAGCCATTAGAGTAGGCACCTCTAGCAGTAGTAACAGGCACATCGCAGGCAGGTACAGGGCCTCGAGTTTACGCTCAATAGGGCAGAGTTAGCGAGACTCCTACCGCTAGGCTAGTACAAGTTCTAGTTTAGCGATTGAGAGTAGGGACTGCTACTGTGAGGGATATAAAGGGCATCTTGGATTTTGTGGCTACTCAGGGAGGTACACCAGCTACTGGACAAGGACAAGCTAGCACATCAGGCACAGCTGTGGGGGATACTGAGGTAGATTTTAGGAGATTTGGAGGCTATGAGATAGGAGATGGAGAGTTTATGGGCTTAGGATATATTGCAGATTCACATTATAGAGCCACGGCTAGGGGAAAGTCCTTCTAAGGCTATAGTGGGCCTACAGCGACAAAGCAGGTAGTAGTGCCTCAGATGAGACAAGTTGGAATGGAGGCAACTTAGATAGGGGCTATAAAGTAGGTTTAGGGTGTTCTTCTAGGTTTTGTAGACATCGACAACGCCCCATTCATACTATAGACAGTAGTACTAGCACCTCCTCCTATCAGACAAGAGGTGGGACCAGATGGCAGGCTACAAGTAGTCGATATGGAGCCACAGGATATGCTGAGGTACTATGGGACAGACTTGGCTGTATTAGGCATAATATTAGTAGTGAAGGAGACCAGACTAACTTGAGCTCTGGTAGAGATGACATTGCTCAGAGCGAAGGCTACAACATTGAGAGAGCAGCTAACAACCTTTGTATCAGTATCATGCAGTCACACCCGCACCTGCACACCTAGCATACCAGCATCACTAGCTATCAGCATAGCCAGATAGGTCAAGCCTAGGACTGAGGGGGAGGCTACCTTGGGCACGAGAGTGACACAGGATCCAGGGAGTGTTGCAGGGCCTTAGAAGCAGGCAGAGGAGGGTACTTTAGATTCCTGAGGACTCATACTCTTTTTTCTCTTTTTTTTATCCATGTGTACTGACACTACTCGCCTCCGGGATGTGGATGAGTATCTTATTTTTAGAATTGACACGTTTGTTGTACAGCATTTTTTAGTATATATATATATAAGATGTGATGTTTGGTATACTCTGTGTCTCACTATGGATGTGTATTATGTATGGCTCATTTGATTTACATTCTGTTTGACATAATGGATATGTGATGTCACATGTATGTTTGTATTAGTCAACTTTTATGGCTATCCTGACTAACTGTGCTTGTGTAGGATAGGATGACATGGTTATGGCTCACAGCTTGTTTTTGGAACAGAGGTATTTGGTGTGGGATATGGAATGTGTACATGGTGATGAAGCGTAAAGAGTAAGTGCTAGAAACACATCAATATATGCACTGGTTTTTTTTGTCTTTCTCAAAAAATGAACTTACAAAAATAGATTCTATTACTGAGCGTACACCTTGCTTAGCGAGGAGTACACCTTAGACTATTACATAAGACCTATTACTAGCTTTCAACAGAGACAGATAGAAACTCATACAAAGACAGAGAGACCCTAGCGTACACTTATAGCACCGATCAGACACCTCATATACATAACCCTATAATACAACGAACCCTATTATCACAACTAACACTTCACGTAACCAATCAAACTTTGACTAAGATGCGCATTACACGCTGCAGAAGGCAAGCGGGGATAGGGGGAGCACCCGAACAGTGGCATTTCCACCTACGGAATGGCAGCACTCAGCCAAGGTAACCCCGGAGCATTACACGATCCAACCCCAGACAACCACTTAGACTCACCTAAACCAGCCAAAAAGCCAGATTGAACTAGTAACCTGCACCCAAACAAAACGTCAGGAGATTACGAAATTGCAGATAAGCTGGGATTGGAAAAGATACTGAGCAATATGATGGCTGGGGCTAGCACTGGCGCATTTACTGGCTATGGATCAAACGCTGGAATAAGCTCTTGAACTACTGATTGTTCAAACATCTGAAAAAAGTTCATTTTGATTTGCGAGTGGAAAGCATGAACAAAAGAGTGATTGACTATAGGGTAAAAAGTGGGGCCCCAACCGGCGACCATCAGTTTGTGGATGAAATGCAGTAGAGAACCTCACCCATATGATGGATGAGCGAGAAATCGATGGCGGCCTTATTAGTCGAGCGTGCTTACGCACCCTGACGGACCTCCCACGTTACCTCACCCTTGATTTCTTCCCCTCAAAGAGCGCGTAGTGTTGTGTCCTCTCCCTCCATTAGTCGGTCGAGCGCATAAATGTCCTCTCCTTATCAGTCGAGCGTGCTTTTCGCATCCTCTCCTTATCAGTCGAGCGTGCTTTTCGCATCCTCTCCTTATCAGTCGAGCGTGCTTTTCGCATCCTCTCCTTATCATATCCTTCTAGCGAGCGATTGAGGGAAGAATCTAGTGATAACCTGACCTAGCTAGATTGAGGGGAATAAAGAAAGGCGATAACCTTCTTCTCGTAGCGGTCGATCCATTGGGTTATTCCATTTGTTAAGAAAAGAAACGAAAAAAAGGAAAACATCTTTTATTACTATGAAAAAGAACGATCCCAGATAGATGAAAATCCAATTTCGGGTCATTCCTTGGTGAACATAATCTGCCATAATCTCTTCGATCCCCACATGAATATGCCGGAATAAATAGATATCTGGTAGAAAAGTGGAAAAAACTTTCGATATGATAATCAAAGGGGGTGGGGAAGCAGCAGTAATTCTTCGGAAAAGCCCGGTTCTCTCTGTCCCCGAGCTTTCATTTCTCAATCCACTTGTTCGTCTCTTCATAGACCTCCCCACCAATAGATAGGGACAAATGGGAATGACCGAACCACGTCTACGGAATGCCGGTACCATGCAGCTGCTTCAAAGCCAACGTGATGCTTCTTGGTCAAATGACCCAGATATTGGCGAATACCACGTATGATTGGGGAAATAGTACCTATAATCACATGAAAACCATGAAACCCGGTTGCTGAGGGAAAGGTAGAACCATGAATACCATCCGGGACAGTGGGAGGTGCTTGATAATACTCCATTCCTTGGAACCCAGTGGATACTAGAGCCAGTGAAACGGTGGCTACTGAAGCGTAAACTGCTTGTTGCTCTTTCCCCGCGAGTATAGCATGATGAGCCCAAGTTACGGCAGCTCCGGATGGAGGGGGAATAGGGGTATTAAGAAAAGGGATTTCCCAAGGATTTGAAACCCCAATCCCTTTGGGGGGCCAGATACCTCCGATCTCTACCGCAGGTGCCAAAGGAGAATGAAAAGAAGCCCGAAAAAAAGCGAAGAAGAACATGACCTCCGATACGATGGACGGAATAAAACCATATCGAGGTCCTAATTGTACGACTTTGGTATGATGTCCCTCCAACGTGGATTCACGTATAACATCGCGCCACCGTACGAACATGGTATATGGGATGAATATCGAGCCCAAACTGAGGAGTGTTGAACCCCCTGTAAATGGGTGCATGTACATAACACCTCCAACGGTGGTTGCCAAAGCTCCGAGTGAACCCGAAATAGGCCATGGACTTGGATCTACCAAGTGATAAGAATGCCTCTGAGATGAAACCATAAACAACTTTGCTCCTTGGTTGCAATTGTATGTAAACCCCCCCCCTGAACTCGCACCCCCCAAACAAAGTGGTAGAGAAGGTTATTACTTACCTTCGTTATAAGGTAAGGGATCACTTGAGATCTTCCCGAACCTAAATTGAACCCGGGTTTACCTTTCATATCTTCCCGTCTCATTTTCACCCGGTAAGTACCTTTCCCCCTCCTTTCTCCCTTACGAATAGGAAGGGATGGATGGTTCTTTCATTGATAAGAGTGTGACATATGAGGCGAAAATAATCGTTGGTTTCACCGACGAACTACGTGGGCATTATACAGTGAAGTTTTTCGGTTCAACAAACACGGAATCCATAATCTATCTACCTTTGATCCATATCTGGCTCTTTCTTCAAGTAGAAGCCTATGAAATAAAGTAAGGTTCTCACTTACCGTACCTGTGTTTTCTCTTTCTTCTATCTCTAGTTACCGAAGTGATACGAGTCAATATGGCAAACTTCGTCAAGCAAGAGACTTTGGAATGACTTTCCCGGCGTACACTTCTAAACATAAGTCCCCCTTTCACTGTAGCTATTAGGCCCTCATTCGGAAAGCAAGGGCCCTATATTCTTTAGGGGTCACTCACTCATTCATATGCCCCCCACCCAATAAGCATCAAGGTACGTTAGTGACTCGACTGATAAGGAGAGGTACGTTAGTGACTCGACTGATAAGGAGAGGAACTTTAGTTGCTCGACCGTTAGCCCCCCCACCCAATAAGTAAACCCTAACCTTTAGGTGCTCGACCTTAAGGACCTTTAGGTGCTCGACCATAGGACCTTTAGGTGCTCGACCTTAAGGGAGAGGGAGAGGATGCGTAAGCAGGCTCGACTGATAAGGACCCTCACCATATGAATAGTGAGTGACCCCTCACCATATGAATAGTGAGTGGCTCCGCCCCTCTCCTTGACAGTCGAGCCCCTACCGGTCCTCACCATATGAATAGTGAGTGGCTCCGCCCCTCTCCTTGACAGTCGAGCCCCTACCGGTCCTCA
>Ga0213495_10000004_pt1 | contig 43241 bp, 29 predicted proteins | sample Lodgepole_Yose_1_FD_150982 | JGI IMG/M metagenome (GOLD analysis project Ga0213495, IMG submission 150982) | Leaf-associated microbial communities from Pinus contorta in Yosemite National Park, California, United States - Lodgepole_Yose_1 | ecosystem: Host-associated > Plants > Phyllosphere >... | reverse complement strand
GAAATTCTACCATATCTTCATTCCCTCCCCAATCAGTTTGATTAAATGCGTTACATGGATTAGTCCATTTATTTATCTCCAGTATCAAATTTTATTATCTAGATATTGAAGGGTTCTCTATCTATTTTATGTATTATTGTAAATATATCAGTTGCTCAACGCCATAGGTTCCTGATCGAAACTACACCAATGGGTAGGAGTCCGAAGAAGACAAAATAGAAGAAAAGTGATTGATCCCGACAACATTTTATTCATACATTCAGTCAATGGAGGGTGAAAGAAAACCAAATGGATCTAGAAGTTATTGCGCAGCTCACTGTTCTGACTCTGATGGTTGTATCGGGCCCTTCAGTTATAGATAGATAGAGCTAGCTTTGGATGGATCAGAGATCCATGTCAAATATCCTTTAACTATTTAAGTTGATAATGTAACGAATAAAACCCACCTGTATCACTAAACTATACACGCCACAATCCCATTGACGGATATTCCGTCACTTCTTTCCTTCCACATTTGAATCCAAATTCCGGAATTCCTTTCTTCTCTCTCTTCTATTTCCGAGAGAGAAGAAAGGATTCTATCCATTCTAGTTTTAGAAATTCTAGGTTGTTCTTTCCCTTTATCAAGGAATTTTTTTTTGCTCAACTCCTCTAATCTTCTAATTGAATTCTTTCTAATTCATTTTAGAAAGATCTTCCTCTTCCAGGAAGAAAAAGAGCCATAAACTGGAATGGCTCCATATTCTTAGCTCTCAATCTTTGTTGATCTCTTATAGTAATCACATCTTGAGGTTTGCAAGGGTAACTTGGTATATCTACCATATGGTCATTGACCCGGATATGTCCATGATTCACTAATTGTCTAGCTCCGGGAATAGTGGGAGCCATACCCAATCGAAAAAGAATATTATCCAAACACATTTCAAGTAATTGCAATAGGACCTGACCCGTTGAGCCTTTGGCTCTTCTAGCAATACGAACATATTTCAGCAAATGATCTCAGGCATAACTTGTCTCCATTCGCTTCGTATCAGCTCAGCCCGGAGTTTCCAGTATAGCGATCCTTACCCTACGAGCTACTATAATGTTCTCAACTTGATATCTATAAAGATAGATGGATCATCCATATCCAATTAATTTGTTGTCCATCTACCATAGTAAACTCACTCATTCATATATGATGAGGGGGCCCTTTTAACTCAGCGGTAGAGTAACGCCATGGTAAGGCGTAAGTCATCGGTTCAAGTCCGATAAAGGGCTCATGTTTCCCACGAAGAAAGAGGGCTCGGGTGCCCATTTATATTACATAGATAGAAATCTTTTCACCGAAATATGAAAATGACAACGAATCGGATCCAGTCCGATTTTTTTTTATCTTCTTTTATGGGCGAACGACGGGAATTGAACCCGCGCGTGGTGGATTCACAATCCACTGCCTTGGTCCACTTGGCTACGTCCGCCCCGGAAAAACCAATTTATCTACCTACAGTCATTTCTTCCAAGAATAAAAAATGAGCTAACGTTTGTTCTTATGTGGGTCGGTGACCTCTGATAGGGGATCAAAGCAATATCGATGACTAACTCTCAACTCTCGCACAAGTTGTATGGCTTATTATCAAATATGTGATAAATATGAAGTATTTCGTATTTATCCCGGAGAAATATCCCGATCCCATCTTCCCTCCGTTCTTTTTAACGTGAAAGAAGAATATTTCTTCTTTCGTATCGATCCTTTGTCTATTCACTCATGGGCGATAATTATTGTTTTTCCCTATCAGATTTTAGTTTTCAACTAAAACAGTTTTGCAGATTGGTTCGGTAGATCCCACGTTATTCGAGTTGTAACGAACGGGCCATAACCATTAAAATGGTTCGGTGTAAATGGAATAGATCGAGATCTATCTCGAGATTTATTGTATGTTTTATCTTGATACTAAGATCTTGTCCATTTGAACAACTCTGGGCAGGGTATTTGATCGGAGAGTCGTTGTTTAAAATGATCAAGGTTGTGGCTGTGTCGACAAGTTCGACCCTATTCGATTATCATATATTCAGATTCGATGAATCTAGACCATTTGAACTTGTATCCTTCCTTCTCGTATTAGAAGGTATAGGGTTTTCCAATCTGGAAAATTTTGTTATCTTACATGCACGGTTAGGATACAATCAAGTTCTTTGTTATATTATTATGCAGGTTATGGGACAAAGATACAAATTTAAAGGCTCATCTACCGACGGAGATAGTGAACATTTGATTGTTGTCTTTCAGTTAATTCGTTTGAAAGTTTAGGTCAAGCGAACGAACAGAATTGGTAGGCATCAATCGATCCGTGGAACGTATCAAATCTTTCACGTATAAGTTCGTTATGAGATGAGCCCACTCATCTCACAATGATATAAAATCATTTCGGACAGATCTATTGCCGAGTAGAGATCTATTTGTAACGGGGCAGAAAGCAGCTTCTTTTGGGTCGCTGTCCACATAATTTCTGGACAAGGGGTAATAGTTTCTTTCGTCCCAACCCAACAGACTTCTTTATTCTATTGTTTGTTCCAGAACGCATTCCATGAAATATGTGTATTCTATAAAATAGTGGGGTAGATTTAAGCAAACGTTGGTCCAGATGTAGATCTAATATGCATAGCCGGTAGATTGCATTTTTGTGATATGTTACCAGAACGGAACTAGAAGCAAGGAAGAGTGTTTGTCCCAATATGAAAATATTGGGTCTCAAAAACCATGTGATGATCTTAGGTGAAGAAAGAGAACGAACCAAAGGTTCGCCTTTAGCTAGGATGGATCAACTCCAGAGAATTTATCTGCCCAGGATATTCGGAATATCCGTCGTACTTGCCACTTCTATGGTTCAAAAATAGGCTCGATTTACCGCACATAACTTATTGTAGAGAATCCTAGTTGATCAAGATCTTCGCCCCGATATTTAGCAAAGGGATAGATACATCCGGGATTTTCGATTGAACGGAAATTTTGTTCAACCCCAACGGAATGCGTTGCGTTTGGATGGAGCTAAAAGTCACATGTCCGATCGATACTTTGACTGCTCTATGGATTGCTTGGAACATATGATATTCGAGAGAACTCTCGAATTTTTCGAAGAACTAGCGATAAAAAAAAAATAAAATAGTTTATAGGTTTGATCATCTGGTATCGGATCAATCTCGATCGATCCAAAATACTAATACGCCTGCTCTGGTCCAACGTTCCCATCCATCCATCGATCTCGATAAGGACATGAGATTGATATGATCTGAAAGACTTTTCAAGGCCAAGTCATAGGGACGGACTATGAGGGGATATATATAAATAGTATCACTTAGTGGAATGTATAGGGCTATACGGGCTCGAACCGTAGACCTTCTCGGTAGAACAGATCAAAGTTCTTATTATCAAAATAATTTGAACTGTTCCAAGAACCCAACATGCATTTTCTCGCATTGGGCTCTTTCATTAACTGATGGAAAGATCGGTTAGTCTGCCATTCTCCTCTTTCCGGTAAGATACTAATATGGCTCCGTGTGCTCCAAATTCTTACCCTTCGGAAGCAATCCCAAAGTTATTCAAAAGGTTTCTTTGACGTAGGTCTGCCTTGCTCGGGCATAGATTGACTCAAATAGAGTCTCTTCTATCGCTCCAAAAGTAAAATATGACACTTCATACACCTAAAAGTTCATAGAGCGAAAAGAATCTATTTTGAGGTCCCCGTATTATACTCATTATGCCTGGCATTGAACGGAGCTGGGATTGACCATATCAATTAGATCCGTAATTCGAATCAGATCGAACTTCATCTTTGTCATGCTATTGTTCCCCAGAGAAACAAATTTATAGAGTAAGACTATTTCACATAGAATCTATTTCGTGGATCGGACGAATCGATAAACTCTCCCGAAAACCATTGGCGCACGTGTAAACGAGGTGCTCTACCTTGCTGAGCTATAGCCCTTCCTTGCCAGTCTTGGTGATACACTACTATACTAACCAGATGGATCACTTTATGTCAAGGTAGATATTTCATGATCCAATACTATGATCCAATACGTTCCAATAAGTTCGATCTGTGCCAGGGACACATACATTGTCTATACATTTAATTCGATTTCGATTTAGAATCGTTTATAAATCCAACTCTACCTATGAGAATAAATGACCCACTTAACTCAGTGGTTAGAGTATCGCTTTCATACGGCGAGAGTCATTGGTTCAAATCCAATAGTAGGTAAACTTATTAGATGCCATCGAGTTTTCAATGGTATCTAATAAGTTTTACTCCACGTGTTTGGATCGAGGCGGAACATTGAATCATTTTTCAGATCATTATAGAAAATGTTAATTAGAGACGGGGGGGCTAGCTTTGATAGCCTCTAATCGTGTTCTAGCCCTTTTCAGAGCTACATCAGCCTCAATTGCTTGTCTTTTGCCTTCGGCTCGAGCTAAGTCAGCTTTAGCTATTCGAAAATTTTCCTGGGCTTCTTTGGGATCGATGTCAACATCTCTCTCTGCATTATTTACCAATATAGTGATTCTATCACTGTCTATCTTGGCGAAACCGCCCATCATAGCCATAGTGGACCACTTCCCATTGAGACGTATTTTCATAACTCCTATATCTACAGCTGCCACAAGTGAAGCATGATTGGGTAATACGCCAATTTGACCACTATTAGTAGATAGAATTATTTCTTTAACTTCTGAATCCCAAATGACTCGATTAGGAGACAGTACACGAAGATTTAGGGTCATTTTCAGAATTAACTTTCCATGTTGGAGTTTATAGCCTTCGCGGTAGCTTCATCAATATTACCCACCAAATAAAAAACCTGTTCGATAAGACCATCTAATTCTCCAGAAAGGATCATTTGAAAACCTCTAATTGTTTCCATGAGACCCACATATTTGCCCGGGGAACCTGTGAATACCTCTGCTACGAAAAAGGGTTGTGATAGGAAACGTTCAATTTTTCTTGCTCTTGCTACGATTAAACGATCTTCCTCTGATAATTCATCCAGTCCAGGAATAGCTATAATGTCTTGAAGTTCCTTATAACGTTGTAAAGTTTGCTTAACCCCTTGTGCAGTTTCGTAATGTTCTTCGCCTACGATCCAAGGTTGGAGCATAGTCGATGTTGAATCTAAAGGATCCACTGCTGGATAGATACCCTTCGCAGCTAATCCTCTCGATAGTACGGTAGTAGCATCTGAATGTGCAAATGTCGTAGCAGGAGCAGGGTCGGTCAAGTCGTCAGCAGGTACATAAACTGCTTGAATCGAGGTTATGGATCCCTTTTTTGTGGAAGTAATTCTCTCTTGCAAAGAACCCATTTCCGTGCTAAGAGTTGGCTGATAACCCACGGCGGAAGGCATTCTGCCTAATAGGGCGGATACCTCTGATCCCGCTTGGACAAAACGGAAGATGTTATCAATAAATAATAGTACGTCTTGCTCATTGACATCTCGGAAATATTCGGCCATGGTTAGAGCAGTTAAACCGACTCTCATGCGAGCTCCCGGTGGTTCATTCATCTGACCATAGACCAGAGCCACTTTTGATTCTGATATTTTTTGTTCATCAATTACTCCCGATTCTTTCATTTCCATGTAAAGATCATTCCCTTCACGGGTACGTTCTCCTACTCCTCCAAATACAGATACCCCTCCATGAGCCTTAGCAATGTTGTTGATCAACTCCATAATGAGTACTGTTTTACCCACTCCAGCTCCTCCAAATAAACCAATTTTTCCCCCACGGCGGTAAGGAGCCAAAAGATCTACTACTTTAATGCCTGTTTCGAAGATGGATAATTTTGTATCCAACTCTGTAAAGGCGGGAGCAGGTCTATGAATAGGAGATGTTATGCCAGCATCCACAGGACCCAAATTATCGACAGGTTCTCCAAGAACATTGAAAATTCGTCCGAGAGTAGCTCCACCAACTGGAACACTTAGAGGAGCTCCCGTGTCAATCACTCTCATTCCTCTCGTCAAACCATCTGTAGCACTCATAGCTACAGCTCTAACCTTATGATTTCCTAATAATTGTTGTACCTCACAAGTAACCTGAATTTCTTGACCGGCTGTACCTTGACCCTTAACTGTCAATGAATTGTAAATATTAGGCATATTACCTGGAGGAAAAGAGACATCCAGTACTGGGCCAATGATTTGAGCAATACGTCCCACATTTTTTTCTACACGTGCGGAAACCCCAAGAACAAGAGGATTTTTTCTCATACAAAAATGGAAATAATTTCCATGAATAATATATAAATATGATTTTGCCAATATCATCAATAAAAAAAAAAAAAATGTTCCATATTGGGTCGATCAGACCAGTAAATAAGAAATGGAAGTTACCACCTCGGTAAAATCCAACTTTATTGAAAAGTTTAAATTCATCCATATTTGGAATATGAAGTAGGTAGATGGATATGAATAAGGATCATGAGGAAGTCTTCGATTTATCTATAACTAGAACCAATTTCTCCATAACTAAAACCGAAAATACTTCAAAATTATGTCCAGATCATCTGTGAAATATGAAACTTGATATTCATGACCTTTCTCTCATTGATCATTATCTCTTCTCTTCATACGCACATCTGTATATGTATTTTCGGACAATTCGCACCATTATGGTCAAAGGTCAATTCGGTTCCTTGATTTAATTAATGAACTAGTTTAACCACTGAAAGGTTCTCGGGTCAATCCATGGAGGAAGAACTTCAAGAGCAAAGATTGGGTTGCGTCATACATAAATAAAATTATACAATGAGAGTATGCACCCCAATAACGGACGACTTTTTGTAGGATATTTCTGTCAAAATGGATTGTTTACGTTCGGTCCATGTCGAGCAGACCTCGTCCTTGCGAGAAATCATTTTTAATAAAGGAGGGACTTATGTCACCAAAAACAGAGACTAAAGCTAGTGTCGGATTCAAAGCTGGTGTTAAAGATTACAGATTAACTTATTATACTCCTGAATATCAGACCAAAGATACAGATATCTTGGCAGCATTCCGAGTAACTCCTCAACCCGGGGTGCCACCTGAAGAAGCGGGAGCAGCAGTAGCTGCTGAATCTTCCACCGGTACATGGACCACTGTTTGGACCGATGGACTTACTAGTCTCGATCGTTACAAGGGGCGATGCTATGACATCGAACCCGTTCCTGGAGAGGAGACTCAATTTATTGCCTATGTAGCTTACCCCTTAGACCTTTTCGAAGAAGGTTCTGTTACTAACTTGTTCACTTCCATTGTAGGTAATGTATTTGGATTCAAGGCCCTACGGGCTCTACGTTTGGAAGATTTGCGGATTCCCCCTGCTTATTCCAAAACTTTTCAGGGTCCACCTCATGGTATCCAAGTTGAAAGAGATAAATTGAACAAATATGGTCGTCCATTATTGGGATGTACTATCAAACCAAAATTGGGTCTATCAGCCAAAAACTATGGTAGAGCAGTTTACGAATGTCTCCGTGGTGGACTCGATTTTACTAAGGATGATGAGAACGTAAATTCCCAACCATTCATGCGCTGGAGAGATCGTTTTGTCTTTTGTGCAGAAGCAATTTATAAGGCTCAGGCTGAGACGGGTGAAATTAAGGGACATTATTTGAATGCTACTGCAGGTACATGTGAAGAAATGATGAAAAGGGCAGTATTTGCAAGAGAATTGGGAGTTCCTATCGTTATGCATGACTATCTGACGGGAGGTTTTACCGCAAATACTTCTTTGGCTCATTATTGCCGAGACAACGGCCTACTTCTTCACATTCACCGCGCGATGCATGCAGTTATTGACAGACAAAAAATTCATGGTATGCATTTCCGGGTACTGGCTAAAGCATTGCGTATGTCCGGTGGAGATCATATTCACGCCGGTACTGTAGTAGGTAAACTTGAAGGGGAACGAGACATAACTTTAGGGTTTGTTGATCTACTGCGTGATGATTTTATCGAAAAAGATCGAAGTCGTGGTATTTACTTCACTCAAGATTGGGTATCTATGCCAGGTGTTCTGCCCGTAGCTTCAGGAGGTATTCACGTTTGGCATATGCCTGCTCTGACCGAGATCTTTGGGGATGATTCCGTACTACAGTTTGGTGGGGGAACTTTGGGACATCCTTGGGGAAATGCACCTGGTGCAGTAGCTAATCGGGTTGCTCTAGAAGCTTGTGTACAAGCTCGTAATGAAGGACGTGATCTTGCTCGTGAAGGTAATGAAGTGATCCGTGAAGCTTGTAAATGGAGTCCTGAACTAGCTGCTGCTTGTGAAATATGGAAGGAGATCAAATTTGAATTTGAGGCGGTTGATTGCTTGTAATCCAGTGACTTTCGTTCTACCAATCGGACTCGGCCCAATCTTTTACTACTACCCCAAATATTAGTCCAAATATTAGTCCAAATCGTGAGCAGAGATATGGGATTTCAGATATCAATATCTATGTAGATATTGATATATAGAAATTTCCAAGGTTAAATATCTCAAACAGAGTTATTTAACCTTGGAAATTTTTTTGGGTAAAGCATTCGATAACGAATCCTATTCATCCTTTACAATGATCTTATAGATCATTCGATAGGGTTGGTAGCTCAGTGGATCAGAGCTCATGGTTCCGGACCGTGAAGTCAAGGGTTCAAATCCCTTCTAGCCCAAAAGATGTTGTATTTTAAATTAAAATTCCTTTCCGTCGCGGTATAGGAGATAATCTTTCTTTATAATAGAATAAAGTATTCTATCATAATCCCGGATCGATACTTCAGATTCCTAATCAATAATGAATGGAAATGATTTCTCAATGATTCATTCCACTATTGATTAATAATTTTCATCATTGTATTTATACTTATACGACTTCTCTTCATACAAAATAAGATAGGAAAAGTAACAAATTTCACCTTTATATGGAAGGAAAACTCTATGTCTATAAAGGAGTGGTTCGAAGACAAGCGTAAAATAACTGCATTACTAAAAAATTCGGTCGAAAGGGATAGTAAGGATGCCAATGAGACGGAGAAAAACAAGAATAAAAGTATTGATTACGCTAAAATTAAGAAGTTATGGGCTCAATGTGATAATTGCGAGAACTTGCTATATCTCCGATTCTTGAGAGAGAATCAAAGTGTTTGTAAAGAATGTGGATATTATCTGCAAATGAATAGTTCAGATAGAATAGAACTTCCAATTGATCGTGACACTTGGCGTCCTATGGATGAAGACATGTACACTCTAGATGTTCTTCAATTTTATTCTGAGAATGAACCTTCTCATTCTGATAATCTTAATTCTGAGGATGAATCTTATAAGGATCATATCACTTTCTATCAAATAGAGACAGGTTTAACTGATGCTATTCAAACAGGCATAGGTCAATTAAATGGTATTACTATCGCACTCGGAGTTATGGATTTTCAGTTCATGGGAGGTAGTATGGGCTCTGTAGTAGGTGAGAAAATAACCCGTCTGATCGAGCGCGCTACCGCGGAATCTCTTCCATTAATTATTGTGTGTGCTTCCGGAGGAGCACGTATGCAAGAAGGAAGTTTTAGTTTAATGCAAATGGCTAAAATAGCTTCTGCATTATATATTCATCAGAAGGAGAAAAAGTTGTTATATATATCGATTCTGACGTCACCGACAACTGGTGGAGTGACTGCTAGTTTTGGCATGTTGGGAGATATTATTATTGCCGAACCTAAAGCGTACATTGCATTTGCAGGTAAAAGAGTAATCGAACAGACATTAGGTCAGAAAGTGATTGAAGATTTTCAGGTGACTGAGCATTTATTTGGTCATGGTTTATTTGATCTGATCGTTCCACGTAATCTCTTAAAAGGTGTTCTGAGTGAACTATTTTGGTTTTACGTTTTACGGTCTTCCTTGTAAATAAATAAAAAGAAAAAAATGAACGTTGAGTTTCCTTATCAGGAAAAAGGATCAAATCGAGTTCCTTGTAACGGAAGTGACAGTGATACAGTTTCTTATCGCGGCGAAGGAGAGAATTGCTTTTCACCCCCTTCTTATTAATAATTTATGATCCTCGAGCCTATACTAACAATCCATATAGCCAATTCTCCGCTTTCAGAAATCAGATAAATTTTGGTCAGGATTCATGTTCTTCCACTATTTTACTTATATAGTAAAAAAAATAATGGATCTCTATATTGTAATATAGAACTCATCGAGATCTTATTAAAAAAAAATTGCCCCAACTGGAAATGCTTTTTTAGCATTTTCGGGAGAGACGGGGAAAGGAACAACGAACACTTGCATACATGTATTCTATGAAGAAGGACGAATGGGACCGCTTATTTGGTCCCATCACTTATTTGACCTTATAATTATTCTTTGTAATATGAATAAACATTTCATTGATTAAGTAAGGTACTCGTTCTATGATAATTCCTAACCTACTCTCTAACCTAATCCTTAACCTAATCCCTATCCTACCCTCTATTTTGGTGCCTTTAGTCGGCTTATTACTTCCGGCAATTACAATGGTTCTTTCTCATCTGTATATTCAGAAGGACGAGATTTTATGAATCTGATCAAATCAGATTTAATAAATGGGTTTAGATCTTTCAATTGCAGAACAGATAGGATATATATATCTATTTTAGATGATATAAGATAGAACTCTTATAGACACAAAATAGGTATAAATATCCAAATTATATATCTATATATATATATGAATATGGATATTTATTCATATACATATACAGATAGGATATACACATATGTCAATAAATAGGTATGGGTCAATATGTTAATGTGGTCGGTTTTCTTTTTTCATACGGTATAGATATATATATTCCAGGAGATATTTATACTCCACTGATCCAATGTTGTTTCTAAAATTTCTAAATTAGGGAAGGACCCATTTTAAATGGATGGTAAGAATGGACAAGAAGACAAACTTGGCTGACTTAACTGAAAATTTATCTATCTATATAGATAGTTCATAAGAGTTTGGGAACCAAAGGATAAAAAAGTTGGCTATTCCCTCAACTTCAATAGGATGGAATTGAATACAATTTTTTATGAATCGTCGATCCAAATGGCTCTGGATAGAACCTATAACAGGGTCTCGAAAAAGAAGTAATTTCTTTTGGGCTTGTATCCTCTTTCTGGGTTCACTAGGATTTTTCCTAGTCGGGATCTCGAGTTATTTTGGTGAGAACCTGATACCCCTATTGTCATCTCAGCAAATACTCTTTGTTCCACAAGGAATTGTAATGTGTTTTTATGGTATTGCAGGTCTGTTCATTAGCTCTTATCTGTGGTGCACAATTTTGTTCAATGTGGGTAGTGGCTATAATAAGTTCGATAAAAAAAAAGGAATTGTATGTCTTTTTCGTTGGGGATTTCCCGGAATAAATCGTCGTATTTTCCCACGATTTCTTATGAAGGATATTCGGATGATCAAAATGGAAATTCAAGAAGGTATTTCCCCTCGTCGTGTTCTTTATATGGAAATAAAGGGCCGACAAGACATTCCTTTAACTCGTACTGGTGATAATGTGAACCTAAGGGAGATCGAACAGAAAGCCGCTGAATCAGCCCGTTTCTTGCGTGTATCCATTGAAGGGTTTTGAAATCGGGGGTGTCTTTATCCTCGACATACATTCAAATGTAAAAACATTTGAATATGGATCGAATCAAGGAACATGAATCAATATCCAATCAGGAAATTTCAATAAATATTTCATTTTCATACAATGAAATATTTATTGAAATTTCATTGTATGAAAATGGAACGATATAGGATCTTTACGAACAATATACTATTTTTATGAAATAGTATAGGAAGAGGTAATATAGAAAAAGCAATAAGTTAAAATAGAACTGGTACCAGTAGATGAATATGATGTATCAGAAACAACAATTACTAGATAGAGTGGTCCGGTTTCCCTAAAACTAAAACGCCTTTTTTCCTCTCATCACGATCCAATTATGACTTTTTGTCGTTCTCTCATTTTTAAAGAGCGTTTGTCATGTCATCTTTGGAGATAACTGGGGAAATATTCGTAAAGGATCTAGTGATCAGGATTCAAAGGATCTTGGCAATGAATAAGACTTATGTTACTTCAAGCTATTCTTCTAAAAAAGAAGAAGATGACAAAAATGAATAGATAATTGGTCCAGATATAAATGATTTGGAATGATCTCCTTATGCTCCGTCTCACCCATTTTGAACAAACCTTTTACTTTTTTCCCGAGGATATTTTTTTGATCGGGATCAAACAATTACGCAATAGATCAATCTATGGATCCCATACCTCATTCTATCACTCGTACTTTGTCTAGATTTCGGACAGAACTGACAAGTGAATCAGGTTCGTTAGCGATTCACGAATTGGAAGTGTCCGAATATAAAGCATCAGCTTCCCTACGATATCTCGCATGTTTAGTAGTAATGCCTTGGGTAATTCCTATTTCATTACGGAAAGGTTTGGAGCCTTGGGTTACAAATTGGTGGAATACGGTTAAATCTCAGAAAATTTTTGATTATCTCCAGGAACAAAATGCTCTGGGAAGATTTGAGAAAATAGAAGAACTATTCTTGTTAGAAAGAATGGTGGAAGATTCTTTGGGAACACATTCACAATCTCTTCGTATAGAGATTCACAAAGAAACGATCCAATTGGTCGAAATGTACAATGAAGATTGTATCCAGATAATATCACATTTATTAACAAATCTAATAGGTTTTGCTTTTATAAGTGCTTATATCATTCTGGGTAAGAATAAACTCGCTATTATCAATTCTTGGATCCAAGAATTCTTCTATAGTCTGAGCGATACAATGAAAGCTTTTCTAATTCTTTTAGCAACCGATCTATGTATTGGGTTTCATTCACCCCATGGTTGGGAACTTATTATCGATTCGATCTCCGAAAGTTATGGATTTGCCCATAATGAACGAATCATATCTGGTCTTGTTTCAACTTTTCCAGTCATCTTAGATACAATTTTTAAATATTGGATCTTCCGTCGTTTCAATCGTATATCTCCTTCACTTGTAGTAATTTATCATTCGATGAATGAATAAAGAATAGGTAGGTTTTTTTCTCCGACCGAAACAATTGAAACAGAATAATAAAGTGTTTTCCGTGTTCAGGAATTAGCTATTCCTCCCCTTCATTCTTCTCCTGGTGCGAGACTTCCGATTTATTCTTTTTAGGTTTGGTTGAATCAATATAGTAGCAGAATTTTTGACAGGTAACTATGATAGCTACCTACTCTCACCCCAAAAATGATTTGGAACCAATAATTGAACCATGCAAAATAGAAATACTTATGAATGGGCGAAAAAGATGACTCGGTTAATTTCCGTCCTGGTCATGATACATATCATAACTCGGACATCCATTTCGAATGCATATCCCATTTTTGCACAGCAGGGTTATGAAAATCCCCGAGAAGCCACTGGACGTATTGTATGTGCCAATTGTCACTTGGCAAAAAAACCTGTGGATATTGAAGTTCCACAGTCCGTGCTTCCCAATACCGTATTTGAAGCAGTTGTTAAGATCCCCTATGATATGCAGATGAAACAAGTTCTTGCTAATGGCAAGAAAGGGGCTTTAAATGTAGGAGCTGTTCTAATTTTACCCGAGGGCTTTGAATTAGCCCCTCCGGATCGTATTTCCCCTGAGATTAGACAAAAGACGGGTAATCTTTATTTTCAGAACTATCGTCCCAATAAAAAAAACATTATTGTAATAGGTCCTGTTCCCGGTCAAAAATATAGTGAACTTGTGTTCCCCATCCTTTCACCAGATCCTTCTACTGATAAAGAAGCTCACTTCCTGAAATATCCCATATATGTGGGTGGCAATAGAGGAAGAGGACAAATTTATCCCGACGGGAGTAAGAGCAACAATACGGTCTATAGTGCTTCAGCAACAGGAAGAGTGAGCAAAATTTTACGTAAAGAAAAGGGTGGATATGAGATAACTATCGATAAGACATCAGACGGTGGGCAAGTGGTTGACATTGTACCTCCAGGACCGGAGCTTCTTATTTCAGAAGGCGAATTGATCAAGGTCGATCAGCCATTAACGAATAACCCTAATTTGGGTGGATTTGGTCAAGGAGATGCAGAGATAGTACTTCAAGATCCATTACGTGTTAAAGGTCTTTTATTATTCTTAGCATCTGTCATTCTGGCACAGATATTTTTGGTCCTTAAGAAGAAACAATTTGAGAAAGTTCAATTGGCCGAGATGAATCTTTAGGTCCATAGATTTTTGAACATGAAGTTTACTTATTGATTCAAAAATGAATACCCCTTCGGAGCCTTTTATCCTTCTTCCTTCTCCCTTATATATTCTTGAGAAAATGTTCATTTAGATATATCTAAATTGGAATAAAATTGAAATAGGGAGTGACTCCATAAGCACTGGAACAGATCAACTTGTTGAACGATCCCCGATATGCTATATCGTGTACTATATACATGCCATTTCCTTGTCCAAACGATCCGGAAAATAGAGATAGATAGATCGTAGGGAGGAGAGATGAGGAGAATAACTAAGCAATCTTGGAGAAGATTCCTATTTTCTCTGATCCCATTCTCCTATTTCATTATTCGAAGAACTAATTGGGTTTCCGATCTTGTCCTATTCGTCAATTCCTTCGTAATTTGAAGATTATTTTGTACATTATACTGAAAATTCCTAAAGAAGGAAGAGCAGACAAGTAAGGGGCAATATCACTCATAAAAAAACCTATAAAACTTTTGATAGGGTTTGTTCCTAATGAGAGAAAATGAATAAAAGGTGTTTTTCCTCCTCTTTTATTTTGTAAGCCAAAAAAATAGAAGAAAAGATTCTATATGCACATTTATATTCTCATAGTTCGGGTTTTTACAAAAACTTCGCATAATCTTCCATCAGAGAAATGAGCAAATATTTAGTACTTAATATTCTCCGTTTTTCTGTTGTTCCTTCGACATATATTGAAATTTGATCGATCCAAATTTTTCTTCCGATCATATAGCGGAAGAATAGATTGACTCATCACTTGACTGAAAGACATTGAATGAAGTAAATGACAGAGTCATTTTATTTGTACGAATCTTCTCTTCTAATTCAGATTAATATAGAAAGAATCTAAAAGTGAAAAATCGATAAGGCCTTACCCTTCTTTGAAGGGTAAGGCCTTATCGATTTTTCACTTTCGCATGTATACTATTTCCCACAGTAAGTGCATTTCCCCTACTATAGGGATGACCCTAATCCGGAATATGAACCATAGAAAAAGACACCCAGTAGACCAATCACGATAATACCAGTTACAGTACCTATCAACCAAAGAGGGATCCTTCCAGTGGTATCGGCCATTTCTCTTACTCCCTTTCACATTTTCTTAAGTGGTCATACTCGAGACATAAACAGTCATAGCATAGATAATTATGCGTATTGGATCTCTTCGAATGGAGTGAGAATATTATCATTGTTCCTAATTGAAAAAATAATTGGAGAATGGAACAGCAAGTACAAAAATTAGTAGCAACCCCCAGTAGAGACTGGTACGATTCAATTCAACATTTTGGTCGTTCGGGTTCGGTTGTGTCATATCTACATACTTCCTCTTCCTTTAGTATAGAGTTTATCGTTGGATGAACTGCATTGCCGATATTGATCCCAAGAAAAAAACTGTAGGGATAGCTAGCCCGTGAACGGCCAACCATCTAACTGTAAAAATTGGAAAAGTTCTATCTATAGTCATTAGTGCCTCCTAAAAAGATCTAGTAAATTCATCGAGTTGCTCTAACGGATCGAAACGGCCAGTTACTAATGGAACCTCTTGTCGACTTTCTGTGAAATACTCATTTGGCCGGGGGCTCCCGAACACATCATAAGCCAAACCCGTGCTGACAAATAACCAACCTGCAATGAATAGAGAAGGTATGGTAATGCTATGGATAACCCAGTATCTAATACTAGTAATAATGTCAGCAAAGGAGCGTTCTCCCGTATTCCCAGACATGCTCAGCTCCATATATTATTGTAAAGTCAGTCAAGGGGGAATTGATCCCATGAAAGATAGAGATCAGGAAATGGAAAACTACTGATATCTTCTCCAATCCTTGTTCGATTGTCAATGTTATACCAAGGGTATCTTTAAAGTCTACTGGACCAGTATAGCTAGCTTTCTTCTGACACAGCAATACAATTTTGATGAGTATCGAGAAGGAACGGGATAGAATGATTCTGTTCCTGCCAGCAGTTATTCTATCTCTGTTTGGTCAACTAAATCCCAACAGAAAGAAGAGAATATTGCATATTCCGAGGTCCGTCCGGGCGTAAGGAACCCCAACTCCCTCAATCGATGTTGTAACAATAGCATAGACCGTGGAAATTTTCGATTGGAATTAGCTTCTGCATACGGCTTTAGAACCGAAAAAGAGGATGAGTGCCGCGCTTGCAAAGGATATCAATCACTATCAATAAAACTCATCTAGAATATTATTCTTTTATATTCTTCCTTTTTCATTCCGACATGACATTATGCCCGTGTAGATGAACCCAGTAATTCAAATTGCACGGGGATCATTGGTGCTACGCAGATGTATGTTGCTTTTCCAATAGTATCCGGCACAGATGGAGTTATGCCACAGACTTATTATATAGTACCTTGTATTAACGAGTAGGTGTTACTTATTAGATAAAACCAAGTGGATAGTGCAATAGAACCTAGTAAATTTTAGGTATATGAAATTACAAGTTACTCTTTGCAATAGGTGGAATTTCTGTAATATCGGGCTCTACTCGCTCTAATAATGAATATTGAAAAAACCTAATCCGTCTAGAGGGTCGAATGATTGGATCAATAAGATCGAGAAATGAAAGGACAAATTGGATATTCATATTCTTTCTTACACCTAAACGTGAAATTCACAAAACTTTGGCTATGTCTGTGGAGAGTTTTCTTCCGGTCCAGTCTCTGGACCGATAGCTACTGGTAAAAAGATAATACCAGGTGATCCAATCGTACTGATTGAGAATTCATTCACCCTGTAAGAAGATTACATTCGACAATTTGTGAAGGGGTTTGCGGCGGGTGCTATTCATTAGTTGCTCGATGAATGTGGGGATTTCTAGGATAATGAAGAGATTTCTACTATAGATCTCCTCTCATCCATGTTCATTCATACATATCCTATAGTAGATATAGGATCCTGAATTGGTACGAATTGGGACAATTGATCTTTTGTATTCTGATCTCAAGGTTACGAAAAGCAAAATTTAGGTAATTGTCTCATGAAGATATGTATAAACCATATTTCATTCAGTCCTTCCACGCCTACTATAATTAGTTATTTCGGTTTATTATTGGCTTCTATCATTTTCACCCTAGTCCTATTCATTAGTTCGAGCAAGATACAACTTATTCAAAATGAAGGAAGGGGAAACCCTCTCAGTTCACTATTTCAATTTCAATAATTTTGTTTATTCCCTCTATATAAATTTCTGATCATTGAGATTCATAGCAAATTAAGGGTACTATCCAGTATAGCTATTATCCCTACTTATTCCGTTGAATAGAAATGATTGAGGCTTTGCCATCCGGAATTGTGTTAGGTCTAATTCCTATAACTTTGGCCGGATTATTCGTAACTGCATATTCACAATACCGACGTGGTGATCAACTGGATATTTGATCCTGGAATATCCTCCAATTTCATTGGCCTCCTACTTTTCCTGGGAGGTCAGATTCCATTGCTCGTTCCAGTTGGAATGAATTATCGATAATTTTGAGGGTTGGATTTGATAGGAACAGAATCACGCTCTGTAGGATTTGAACCTACGGCATCAGGTTTTGGAGACCTACGTTCTACCGAACTGAACTAAGAGCGCTTTCTTTAATATTCGGAGATAAAGGAAAAATCCCTTTTGTTGATACTCTTAGAGCAAAACACTTTCGCATCTGATACGATTCAATTATTTTATGTTCCCGTCGAATCGATATCAAATGATCTTTCGTTCCTTTCTTTCCATAGAAAAGAAGGGAAAGGTAGGGATGACAGGATTTGAACCTGCGACATTTTGTACCCAAAACAAACACGCTACCAAGCTGCGCTACATCCCTTCTAATCATTAGACAATGTTATTTTCATTTTATTTTATAGAATTAGAAATATGTTTCCCACATTTTTCCACCTTCATTTATCTTCGGTCTCGTGAGTGAAAAGACTTTATACATGTAGGGTCTATTATCTAGAATATCACTATTCATTATGGTGATGAAGCATCTTTTTCCTTTTCTATAAATAGGACCACAGCCCGGATCACATTATATATATTCATCAGTTCCGAGTTTTATCTAGGATTCATAACGATATGGTTGAATCACTTACACATTATGATCAATAAGGAGAATTTACAATGCAAGATCTAAAGACCTATCTTTCCACAGCGCCTGTGTTAGCTATTTTATGCGTCAGTTTTTTAGCCGCCCTATTGATAGAAATCAATCGTTTTTTTCCAGATGCTCTTTTTCTTTCCTTTTTTTAATTTTTTCCTCCCCTTAAAGCCAAGGGAAAAAAGATTGTGCTAGATTGACTTCTCCTACCTCTTGGAGAAATTAGTGCATTCAGCCCCAAAAAGGATCTAAGTTTAGGACTGGAAGGGGGTAGAATTCAAGTAGAAATATCGATCTAAAGATTCTTTCCACATTCAATTTTGTAAGTAAAACTGAAAACTCACTCCTGATCAATCATTTTTTTACTTTCAAATGTTTCACCGTAGGATCTCCGGCTATCAACTTCTATCCCTTTTTCCCTTTTTCTTTTTGAGGTCGAAAAGCAAAACCCAATATTCAGAGTAAGTTTATGGCCAAGAGCGGAGATATAAGAGTAACAATTACTTTGGAGTGCACTAGTTGTACCCAAGATAGTGTTTATAAAAGATTCCCGGGGATTTCTAGATATACGACTCGGAAAAATCGACGCAATACACCTATTCGATTGGAATCAAATAAATTTTGTCCCTATTGTTACAAGCATACCATTCATGGAGAGATAAAAAAAAGAGATTAAACGTACTACTCCTACCCATGGATAGGAATAAATCACAGATATAAAAAGAAATGGTATTTCAACAAGATCTTTAATGGAACAATATTTTAAAAAGATTTGGAATAAATAGTATTCAAAAGGTTCATGAAACAAACTATGGATAAACCCAAGCGATCTTTTCGTAGACATTTGAAACCAATTCGCAGACGTTTGAAACCAATTCGTAGACATTTGAAACCAATTCGTAGACATTTGTCACCTATTAGGTCGGGAGATCGGATCGATTATAAAAATATGAGCCTAATTAGTCGATTTATTAGTGAGCAAGGAAAAATATTATCCGGCCGAGTGAATAGATTAACTTCAAAACAACAACGTCTAATGACTAACGCTATTAAACGAGCTCGTATTCTATCTTTGTTACCTTTTCTTTATAATGAAAACTAATTTGATCCATGGGAAATAAGCCTACTCCTTAATCAAATCGGAGCTGGAATATCTGTTCGATAAAGATGCAGATCTTGAGTCTATTGTTGAAAAAGTCAACAGGATTTCATTTTTGGAAAAGAATTGGATTGAATTCTTTTCGTTCATTTCCAATCCAATATGAAAAAACTTTTCAATATTTCGACCTTCCCGGAGGGAATTCTCCGGGAGAATCTGTTCTATCCATTCCATCTTTACCTATTTATTTCATCTATACCTAACCTATTTCATCATACGATAAGTTGTTCAAGATGGTGGAAAAGCAATTACTATCTAATACAGCTATTTGTGCAAGTGTTTTACGATTTGGAAGCAACTGCCTCTTGTACAAATATTGGATGAATCTATTATAAGAAACCCCATTGGCACGAGCTGCTGCATTGATCCGAGTAATCCACAAACGACGAAGATCTCTCTTGCGTTTACCTCTATCTCGGTGGGCGGAAACTAAGGCTCTAGCTTTCCGTTGGTTAGCAGTTCGAAAAAGTTTCGAATGGGCCCCTCGAGAGCCTGATACAAATGCAAGAATTTTTTTCCGACGTTTTCGAGCTATATATCCACGTTTCACTCTGGTCATTGAAGTTTACTCTCATGAATCGCTAATATTTTTCTCGGTTAGTCATTTGTTTTGTTTGGTCCATTGAGAATAACACTGATTCTTCTTATTTAGAAAATAAAAGTTCCAATGGCTTTTGCTACTGCAACCTTCCCAACCATAATTCCCTTTGGATAGGCATCTTCCTGGTAGGCAAGGACTGGGACCTTGTACTGAGAATGAGAAAAAATCATGGGTTTCATCGTTTCTATGGTTCTTTCTCCAACGGTAAGGTCCTCTCTATACGCCGGAGCCTTTTATTCATTTCCGAAATATGAGATGAGTATGTTATCGGTAACTTGTACGGTTTACCATCTCCAGCTCTACTCTTGAATCATTAAGTAATAAATACTCTCATTACAAGATCTATTAATACAGTAACGACATGTAATTCTGGGGTTGGCCAGGTAGCTGACCCTGTTGTTCCGTTCTCGCGGCAATATGAGCATAAACTTTATGCTTCTTCAATTTGCATGATTTCCCCGCTCAATGGATTGATGACCATTCGCTACCAATGAGGAATTGCTTTTCATCCCACATCAAGGTGATTGGATTTGCACCAATGGAAACCATAAATTTCATCCCCGGTAAGGTTAGATGATGGATCTTGATTACAGCGGGAAAATTCTTCTGTTATTCCGTTGTAAGAATTTCCCAGTCTGTTTAAGTTTCTGATCCAAACGAGTCGCACATACACCCTAGCACATACTCCTCTACGCTGAGGACATCCTCGAAGAGCAGGAGATTTTTTTCTATTCTCTATTGGCTGTCTTGCATTTCTAATAAGTTGTTGAATAGTGGGCATTCTAGCTGTATTGTATGCGGAATCAACTGGTTCGGATTGATCCTAACCATACCATATCAGGTGATTATTAAATGAATCACTTTCCCCCCCCCCCTTTTTTTTGTGAAAAGGAACAAAGAGATCACAGTTTACAGTTTATTTTAAAAACCTATTGAAAATAAGAGGATCTTCCGCTACGACATCAACAATGCCATAAGCTTGGGCTTCTGTTGCTGACATAAAAACATCTCTGTTCAGGTCCCGTTGAATGACCTCTTCGGGTTGGCCCGTTCTTTCTATATAACATTCGGTTATGTACTCGCGAAGCAGCGTTACGTGTTTCGATTCGTTATGAAAATCTGCAGCCGATCCGTCATAATAGGAACTAGCAGGTTGGTGGATCATAACCCTAGCGTGAGGTAATGCTATACGTTTAGGCATTTCTCCCCCGATTAGGATGAAAGATCCCATTGAAGCAGCTACCCCCATGCATATTGTATTTACATCTGGTACTATTGCTTGCATCATATCGAAAAGACCTACCCCTGGTATTACTGATCCACCGGGACAGTTGATAAATGAGAAAATCTCTTTATTTGCATCTTCTGCACTCAAATATACCATGAGACCCATGAGTTGATTTGCAATCTCGTTATTGATATCCTGAGCCAAAAAAAGTAATCTCTCTCGATAAAGTCGGTTGTATAAGTCGACCCAAGTTGCATCTTCATCTCCAGGGGCTCGGAAAGGCACTTTTGGAACACCAACGGGCATTTGTTTTAATGGAAAGAAGTTAAGCACTATACTATAATATGGGAACGTAAAGTATATGAAGTTGTGTAACATATGAACTCTGGATGGATGGTATAGGGGAGGTTTTGAACCTATCTGGAAATAGAGCTTTAGATGGATCAAAGATCCATGTAAAAGATCCTTCCATTATTCGAGTTGATAATGTAACGAATCACACTTTTACCGCTAAACTATACCCGCCACGATCCGATTGTAACATACGGATCGATCTTTTGTCCAACCAACCCATTTATCTTTTTTAGTATTTTCCGGATAACTTCGATCAGAGAACGATAAGCCCCATTCACTATTAAAATGATTAAAATTATAAAGCATGAAACATTTTGTATAATTTGAGTCCATAAAGTCTTTTTTATCGGAACTGGGCCGATGGATCACAAATAGAGATTCCGGAAATTGCTTTAGAGTTGTTTTAGTTGCAATAAGTCATTTCTGAAGGGACTCCATTTTATCGATAGGCAAGTTTATTGAAAAAACCCTTGAGGAAACCAAGAATTCTGGTCATACTATTGACAACTTCCCGAGAACTTTCATATTATAAAGAATAGATTGGTGGCCCCTATCGTCTAGTGGATCAGGACATCTCTCTTTCAAGGAGGCAACGGGGATTCAACTTCCCCTGGGGGTACCAGGATCCATTCGTTAGGTATCCTAAATAATTTTCAATTACTGTCTTGTTCCTGGGTCGATGCCCGAGTGGTTAATGAGGACGGACTGTAAATCCGTTGGCAATATGCCTACGCTGGTTCAAATCCAGCTCGACCCAACCAATATCATCAATACCAATCTATTGGTATGGTTATATTCATGCTAATCATGAATGAAAAGATAATTGGTTATTGAACCCCGACATCGATATCTATTCATATCGTAGATGCCCGATTCCGTATGAATCGATACATTTCAAAAATGAAAGAGAAGATTAAGATATTTAATCGACCTAGCACTCGCATAATCTATATGACCTATCTAGCACCTATCATGGAATAAATATTATCCAATAGTAGGTGAACTGTACTGTATTGGGATTGTAGCTCAATTGGTTAGAGTACCGCCCTGTCAAGACGGAAGTTGCGGGTTCGAGTCCCGTCAGTCCCGATCCATTAGATACATTCACCAGATCGATAATTCAGTTTGGAAAAAGACCCTTCTTTCGAGGATTAAATATAATAATCATATTTAATCTACAAGAAATATTCTTCCCTCACCGAAGAATAAAATTTCTCTATCAAAAACATAGGAAGATCAATAGATTTTAGGGTGACACAGAGGTAGTCCTTTCCTTCTAAGTCAGAATCCCACAGAGATCCCTATAGATAATTCCCAATGATTTTTAGGAGATCTTCCTTCTGTTCTTCCCCAGGAATATTGTTACTATTTCATGCTAATACTTCTTTTTCATGATCGATAGCCAGTGGATTTCTAGACACTCTATTTTATTTCCAAGAATGATCATGTCAGGATCTGGACGGACTAGTCCTTATCATTCCAGGGTCATGGGTGGGCCTCTGGATAAATTCGATATGGGATACTTCTATATCATCACCGAAGCGGGATAGATTCACAATTCCATCTAAATCGTGGAGATCCAAGCAAAATATCTCTCATGTCTGACGAACGTCTTCTGGAGGAGCATAAGGTTCTTATTCGTACGAATCCTATTCTGTCGAAATTATACCAGACATGCGTTGATCGGAACGTTTTCTGATGCACGTAAGTTTTTACTACTAGTCTTATCAAAAGTGATCGTATTAGGTTATACTATTTCCATCGAAGAATTCATTCAATCCATTAGTTAGATTCCGTTACTCGAACCAATTCTATCAATGACATAGATCTATTTCATGGATCTTGAAAGAAAGATTCATTCATCTCTATGAGATCAAAATGAGATCAAATCTCGAGCTATTTTTGAACAAAGTTAAAATAAGGAGATCATGGAAGTAAATAACCTTGCATTTATTGCTGTTCTACTGTTCCTTGCAGTTCCTACTGCTTTTCTACTTATCCCTTACGTCAAAACGGCCAGTGCAAGCAGTGGAATCAATTGATTTTCATCAAAATAAATTGATTGCTGATCACTAGATAGATCTTTACGATCCAGATCATAAGTATAAAATAGGTTATGAGATCTTTTATATTACAACAATACAGGGTAGGGTGGATCTATTGTATTACAACAATACAGGGTAGGGATTGCTTTTAATTTTTTTTTAGAAAAAAAGTAGTACAAAAGAATATCTAACCTTTTCTTTTGTACTACTTCTTCTTTTACACCCATATATGGATAAATATATCTTAATGGTACTTATCCATATATGGTAAATGTAGGATGAAGGACCTCGTACCATAAAATAGCGGAGCTGATCACATCACCTTCTTCCTGCTCCTGGAAAAATAGACCCAATGCAGACAGACTTAATTCTGAACGTACTTGCGGATTCTTTAGGATCAAAGTTGAACATATTTTTTCGGTACGAACATCTATATCTAGCACATGTTAGATATAGCACTTGAAATGGTATATGAAAAAGCAAAGGAATCTATGACTTATGTCCCATATTTTTCCGAGAACGGAATTCATATCAGATCCGATCAATTCGGAACCATCCGATAAAACAGGGACTCTTTCTATTCCTACTAAAAAAGAGAAGAGAGATCGTTCTTCAGTGGAAGAAATGAGATTATCGACTCATTCTAGAAAAGAACTAATGAATTCAACCCTGTTGAAGAAAATAAGATTTTTCATAGGAAAATGATAATGAAAAGGGATTACGTACATCCCTTACGGGGATAAAGAGGAAATAATTCCATGTAGAGTGTTTCAATTTGGAACGAAGATTCAATATTACTGGATCCTTATGGAACAGAATATATTACCATGCATGATATGGAAGGAACGCAATAATTGATTCTTAAGCATTACCATTATAGCCCACTTCTCCCCCATACTACGAGTGAAAGGGAAAATGTAAAAACTACCATTAAAGCAGCCCAAGTTATACCGACTATATCCATACGGATCATGTTTTCTAAAAAATAATGATTTCATCATCGAGATGATAAGGGAACTATTAACCATAGTGCAAAGTTGAAGTTTAAATGAATGGTCCACCTTTGCATTCTGAACGTTACTGACGTTCGAGCTGATATGAGAGATCAAGAAATCCATTTGTTCATTGACCAACAAGTTACTATAACTAACTCGAGGGTCGTACATTCACGACGGAATCGGGATCAAATGTACGTAACTCACTATCTATATTGATAATATGTACCAATATGTCTCCAGAGGTTCTGTAATGGAAATACAGACTTTTCCTTCCATTTACTTACCTCAACAAGGCGACACCCGGATTCGAACTGGGGATGGAGGATTTGCAGTCCTCTGCCTTACCGCTTGGCTATGTCGCCGAGATATGGGAATCCCATGGACAGATCGAATCATTTGTCCTTTCAAGTCATTCGTCCGTCCTTTAAGTATAGTATGAGATGTATGCTAAAGTCAACCATAAAGGAAATGGATCTAATTTGTTCTCCGTCTTTCTTTCGATCTGACTATTTTCATTAGGAAATTTTCTAAGTGAGATTAACATTTAAGAATGGTTTGATTCATTCGTTCATAGCTCCATTTCACGTGGTTGGAAGAAAGTATCAAAGTACCTCTTCCTTATCCTTTTTTTTGTCAAATTGGAAGTATATCTGGATACGGGTAGAATTTCATGGGATATAGTGAAGACTGAATATACATCCGAATCTTTTTTGTCGGATTGATCCATATAGATCAATCGGGAATAATTGAATAGATTTTTCTACAGATGGGAAACTTCCAATGCGATTAGATGAAAATGAGGGAGCGTTTACAATCCCTGAATTTGGTAAGATACAATTTGAAGGATTTTGTCGTTTTATCGATCAGGGCTTGATGGAAGAACTTCATGATTTTCCAAAAATTGAGGATATAGATAAAGAAATTGAATTCAGGCTTTTTGGTAATGAATATGAATTAGCAGAACCTTTCATCAAAGAGAGAGATGCTGTATATCAGTCCCTTACATATTACTCTGAATTATATGTACCAGCAAGATCGATTCGGAGGAATAGTAGGAAGATACAGAAACAAACTGTATTTCTCGGAAATATTCCTTTAATGAATTCCCATGGAACATTTGTAGTAAATGGGATTTACAGAGTCGTGGTTAATCAAATATTAATAAGTCCTGGTATTTATTACCGTTCAGAATTAGACCATAATAGAATTAATTATATATATACTGGCACTCTTATTTCAGATTGGGGAAGAAGATCGAAATTAGAGATCGATGTGAGAGAAAGGATATGGGCTCGTGTAAGCAGAAAACAAAAAATATCTATTCCAGTTCTATTATCAGGTATGGGTTTAAATCTCGAAGAGATTCTGGACAATACTCGCTATCCCGAAAGATTTTTATTTTTATTGAAGAAGGAGAGGTGGGAGCGGGAGGAATATCTATGGTCGAGGGAAAAAGCCATTCTGGAGTTTTATAAAAAACTCCACTGTATAAGTGGCGATTTGGCATTTTCCGAGTCTCTATGTAAAGAATTGCAAGAAAAATTTTTCCGAAAAAGATGTGAATTGGGAAAGATTGGTCGACGAAATCTGAACCAAAAACTGAACCTTGATATACCTGAGAACGAGATTTTTTCATTACCACAAGATGTATTGGCTGCTGTGGATTACCTTATCGGGGTGAAATTTGGAATGGGTACACTCGATGATATAGATCACCTCAGAAATCGACGGATTCGTTCTGTAGCAGATTTATTACAGAATCAATTTAGATTAGCTCTAGGTCGTTTAAAAGATGCAGTTAAAAGAACTATACACAGAGCAACCAAGCGCAGATCAACTCCTCAGAACTTGGTCACTTCAACTCTATTAAAAAACACTTTTCAAGATTTTTTTGGTTCACACCCCTTATCCCAATTTTTGGATCAAACTAATCCATTGACGGAAATAGCTCATGGGCGAAAATTGAGCCATTTAGGCCCTGGGGGCTTAACAGGGCGAACTGCTAGTTTTCGGACACGGGATATTCATCCCAGTTATTATGGGCGTATTTGTCCAATCGATACGTCCGAAGGAATGAATGCTGGACTTGTTGCATCATTATCTATTCATGCAAAGATTGGTGATTGTGGTTCTTTACAAAGTCCATTCTATAAGATCTCCGAGAGATCGAGAGAAGAACATATGGTTTATCTACTACCGGGAGAAGATGAGGATGAATACTATCGGATAGCTACGGGAAATTCTTTGGCGTTAAATCAAGGAATTCAAGAGGAACAAATTACTCCAGCTCGATACCGACAAGAATTTATAGTTATTGCATGGGAACAAATCCATTTCAGAAGTATTTTTCCTTTCCAATATTTTTCCGTTGGAGTTTCCCTTATTCCTTTTCTCGAACATAATGATGCGAATCGCGCTCTAATGGGTTCTAATATGCAGCGTCAAGCAGTTCCACTTTTTCGACCCGAGAAGTGCATTGCCGGAACTGGGTTGGAAGGTCAAGCAGCTCTAGATTCAGGAAGTGTAGCTATAGCTACACAAGAGGGAAGGATCGAGTATATCGATGCTGTAAATATAACTTCATCGGTTAATGGAGACACTGTACGAACAGAATCGGTTATATATCAACGTTCTAATACCAATACTTGTACGCATCAAAAACCTAAAATTCGTCAAGGGGAATGTGTAAAGAAGGGACAAATTCTGGCGGATGGTGCGACTACGGTAGGGGGAGAACTATCTTTGGGAAAAAACGTTTTAGTAGCTTATATGCCATGGGAAGGATACAATTTCGAAGACGCAATACTCATTAGTGAACGTCTGGTATATGAAGATATTTATACCTCTTTCCATATCGTAAGATACAGGATTGAAATCTGTATGACGAGCCAGGGTCCTGAAAGAATCACTAGAGAAATACCTCATTTAGATGCTCATTTACTTCGTCATTTGGACGAAAATGGTCTTGTAATGCTAGGATCTTGGATAGAAACAGGTGATGTTTTGGTAGGTAAATTAACGCCTCAAACAATAGAAGAATCATTATGTACCCCAGAAGGAAGATTATTACAAACCATATTTGGTATTGAGCTATCCACTGCGAGAGAAAATTGTCTCAGAGCACCTATAGGTGGAAGGGGTCGAGTTATCGACGTGAGATGGATCAATAGAGTAGATGATTCCGGTGATAATGCGGAAACAGTCCACGTATATATATCACAAAAACGTAAGATACAAGTGGGTGATAAAGTAGCTGGAAGGCATGGTAATAAAGGTATTATTTCAATAGTTTTGCCCAGACAAGATATGCCCTATTTGCAAAATGGAATACCAGTTGATATGGTATTGAATCCATTAGGGGTACCTTCACGAATGAATGTAGGACAGATCTTTGAATGTTTGCCCGGTTTAGCAGGAACCCCGATGAACAAACATTATAGAATAACCCCTTTTGACGAAAAATACGAGCGAGAAGCTTCGAGAAAACTAGTGTTTCCTGAACTTTACAAAGCTAGTGAGCAAACAGCTAATCCATGGGTATTCGAACCAGATCATCCTGGAAAACATAGATTAATTGATGGAAGAACAGGAGATGTTTTTGAACAACCTGTTACAATAGGAAAAGCTTATATGTCGAAATTGAGTCATCAAGTTGATGAGAAAATACATGCACGTTCGAGTGGACCTTATGCACGGGTTACACAACAACCTCTTAGAGGAAAATCCAAACGAGGGGGGCAACGAATAGGAGAAATGGAAGTTTGGGCTCTAGAAGGTTTTGGTGTTGCTTATATTTTACAAGAGATGCTTACTCTAAAATCTGACCATATTAGAACTCGTAATGAAGTACTTGGTGCCATTATCACTGGAGGGCCAATACCTAAACCTGACACTGCTCCAGAATCTTTCCGATTGCTCATTCGAGAATTACGATCTTTAGCTCTAGAATTGAATCATGCTATTATATCTGAGAAAAACTTTCAGATAGATAGAGAGAAAGTTTGATCACAATAAATTGATATTTTTTATGATTGACCAGAATAAACATCAACAACTTCGAATTGGATTAGCTTCTCCCGAACAGATTTGTGCTTGGTCCGAAAAAATTTTACCTAATGGTGAGATAGTTGGACAGGTGACTAAACCTTATACTCTACATTATGAAACTAATAAACCAGAAAGAGATGGATCGTTTTGTGAAAGAATCTTTGGACCTATCAAAAGTAGAGTTTGTTCTTGTGGAAATTCTCCAGGGATTGGATTTGATAAGATAGATGCAAAATTTTGCACACAATGTGGAGTTGAATTCGTTGATTCTCGAATTCGAAGATATCAAATGGGATACATTAAACTGGCATGTCCGGTGGTTCACGTATGGTATTTGAAACGACTTCCCAGTTATATTGCGAATCTATTAGCTAAAACTCGGAAAGAATTAGAAGGTCCAGTATACTGCGATGTGTGACTTGATCACAAGTTCCGATCATACAGATCCGTAATCAGGAACTGTCATCCTATTAAATCTCATTGGGATGCCTTTAGCTCTGACATGACCCTCCAGAGGAGTAGCATGAAGCTCAGAATTATAAGCATCTTTTCAAGATGCTGAGAAAGAGGAATTAGTCCAGGGTTTAGATATTCTGTATCAAATTGCTCATTGAACTTCGTGAAAACACTTCTTTCAGATAATGGAATTTGAAATTCATTCTCTTTTATTTGGGTTAGCCTGAATAGAGGTATTCCGGACCGAAGATATGGCTATAGGAGTCTATTCATCGCACATATGCTTCGATCAATAGTATTGTAACCATCGAAGTAAAGCAAAGCAAGCAGGAACCTAAAGGATCAAATGGAACGAGATAAAGACAAGTAAATCCCTAATTGAAGGTCTTTCAAGAAGAAAAGGATTGTTCGAAAGGGAGGAGACTGCTCAATAATTCCATATCTATGTTGTAGAATCATAACATAAAGGAATACTCAATTTCACTTGGAACTTGAGCAGAGAGTAGCGATCTCTCTTCAGAGCGAAAAAGAGTTTTTTGCATCTTTTTTTTTTAGTTACTTGAGCCGGATGAGAGGAAACTTTCACGTCCGATCCTGAAGGGGGGGGAAATCTTAGAATAACCTATCCAAATCTTTTTCTTGCTAGGCCCATAGCTAACAAACCAACTTTATTGAGATCACGGGGTACATTCGATTATGAGATTCAATCCTGGAAAGAGATTATTCCTCATTACCTCTCTGCTCGTCCTATTTACCTCTTTCCTCGGGGTTCTGGAACATTTAAAGAGAGAGAAATAGCTACTGGGGGAGATGCTATCGGGAAACAACTAATGGGTCTGGATCTGCAAATGATTATAGATCGTTCACATATGGAATGGAAGAACTTGGTGGAATTGAAATGGAATAGATTGAAAGAGAACCAAGAATCTACTGTGGATAGATGGAAGGATGAAAAAATTAGAAGAAGAAAGGATTTTCTGGTTGGACGCATGAAATTGGCTAAACATTTTCTCCGAACAAATATAGAACCAAAATGGATGGTCTTATGCCTATTACCAGTTCTTCCTCCCGAACCGAGGCCAATCGTTCAATTAGGTGAAGGTGGACTTATTACCTCGTCAGATCTAAATGAACTTTATCGAAGAGTTATCAATCGGAATAATACTCTTACAAATTTATTAACAAGAAGTGGATCTGAGTCATTTGTTATTTATCAAACAAAATTGGTCCAGGAAGCCGTAGATGCACTTCTCGATAATGGTATCTGCCGACAACCAATTAGAGACAGTCATAATAGGCCTTATAAATCGTTCTCAGATGTGATCGAAGGCAAAGAGGGAAGATTTCGTGAAAATTTACTAGGCAAACGAGTTGATTATTCAGGTCGTTCCGTTATTGTGGTGGGTCCCTTTCTATCATTGTACCAATGTGGATTACCCTCAGAAATAGCAATAGAGCTTTTTCAAGCATTTTTAATTCGTAGTCTCATCGGACGACATATTGCTCCCAACCTAAGAACTGCTAAAAGTATGATTCGAGATAAGGGACCCATTGTATGGGAAGTACTTCAAGAGGTTATGCAAGGACATCCCATATTGTTGAATCGAGCACCTACCTTACACAAATTGGGAATACAAGCGTTTCAACCTATTTTAGTAGAAGGACGTGCCATTCGTTTACATCCATTGGTTTGTGGGGGATTTAATGCAGACTTCGACGGAGATCAGATGGCTGTCCATGTACCTTTATCTCTGGAAGCTAGAGCAGAAGCTCGTTTACTCATGTTTTCTGAGACAAATCTTTTGTCTCCAACTATCGGGGATCCTATTTCTATACCGACTCAGGATATGCTTCTTGGACTTTATATATCAACGGTCCAAAATAGTCAAGGTATTTATGGGAATAGGTACCATCCGTATCACTCGGAAAATAAACGCTTTTCTTGTAAGAAACCTTCCTTTTATAGTTATGATGATGTGCTCAGAGCTTACCGACAGAAACGAATTGACTTATACAGCCCTTTATGGCTCCGGTGGGGGGAAGTGGATTTACGTATCATTACCTCAGTAAACCAAGAAGCCCCTATCGAAGTTCAATACGAATCTTTGGGTACTTTCCACGAAATCCATGAACATTATCGAATAAGAAAAGGTAGAATGGGAGAAATCCTTAATATATACATTCGAACAACTGTTGGTCGTACTCGTTTCAATCGAGAAATGGAAGAAGCCATACAAGGGTTTGCCTGTTCTGAACACCCAAATAAATCACTACCAGCTCTCAGGATCTAATGTTATTGATCTTATGATTTTTTCATTAGTGCAGATATAGAGATCGAGGAAGCCTTCGAATAACCGGCTTGAACCCATTGCTTAATCCTGCTCATGAAAATATGGAGATTTTTCCTTATGAAGGAACGAACTAGATTGCCCTTTGATAATTTGCCCTTTTATAATAAAGTGATGGATAAAACTGCCATTAAAAAGCTTATTAGCAGATTAATAGATCACTTCGGAATGACATATACATCACATATCTTGGATCAACTCAAGACTTCAGGTTTTCAACAAGCTACTGATACAGCTATTTCATTAGGAATTGATGATCTTTTAACAGCGCCTTCCAAAGGATGGCTCGTCCAAGATGCGGAGCAACAAGGTTCTGTTTCGGAGAAACAGAATCATTATGGGAATGTACATGCAGTGGAAAAATTACGTCAATCGATTGAGATATGGTATGCTACCAGTGAATATTTGAGAAAAGAAATGAATCCGAATTTTAGCATGACTGATCCTTTAAATCCAGTACATGTGATGTCCTTCTCAGGAGCTAGGGGAAGTACATCTCAGGTTCACCAATTAGTAGGTATGAGAGGATTAATGTCAGATCCTCAAGGACAAATCATCGATCTACCCATTCGACGGAATTTACGCGAAGGGCTCTCTTTAACGGAATATATTATTTCCTGTTATGGGGCTCGTAAAGGAGTTGTGGATACTGCTGTACGAACAGCAGATGCTGGATACCTCACACGTAGACTCGTTGAAGTAGTTCAACACATTGTAGTACGTAGAACAGATTGTGGCACTATCCAAGGTATTTTCGTAAGTCCCATTCGAGGTCGAGAGAGGGACAGAAATGAAATTGTTGTACGAACACAAATACTGATTGGCCGTGTGCTAGCAGACGATGTATATATAAATAGGAGATGCATTGCCACGCGCAATCAGGATATTGGAGTTGGACTTGCCAATCAATTAATAAACCTTCGAACACAACCAATATATATACGAACCCCCTTTACTTGCAAGAGTATATCTCGGATTTGTCAATTATGTTATGGTCGGAGTACTACTCACAGTCACTTGATTGAATTAGGAGAAGCAGTAGGTATTATTGCGGGACAATCCATTGGAGAACCAGGAACTCAACTAACACTAAGGACTTTTCATACCGGGGGGGTATTTACTGGTGATATTGCAGAACATATACGAGCCCCTTTCAATGGAAAGATTGAATTCAATGAAAATTTGGTTTATCCCACACGTACACGTAATGGACATCCTGCTTATCTATGTCATAATAACTTATCCATTACTATTGATGGTCAGGATCAAGTACAGAACTTAACCATTCCGTCACAAAGTTTGCTTTTGGTTCAGAATGATCAATATGTGGAATCGGAACAGCTTATTGCCGAGGTTCGTGCTAGAACATCTTCCTTCAAGGAAAAAGTTCGCAAAAATATATATTCTGACTTAGAAGGAGAAATGCACTGGAGTACCAATGTGTGTCATGCACCTGAATATGTACAGGGTAATGTTCATCCTATACTCAGGACGGGTTATCTATGGATATTATCGGGAGGTATATACGGATCCCGTGTAGTACCCTTTCCATTTCATAAGTATCAGGATCAAGTATATGTTCAACCTTTTGTTGCCAAACATCAATCACTTTCCGATTCTTACGTGGATCAAGTGGAACATAGATCAGGTGACTCAAATTGCTATGAGAAGGAAGAACAAATCTTCAGTTATTCAGAAACTGAAACTGATCGGACCATATCCAACGAGCATCGAGACTCTATTTATGTCTTTTCCCCTAATAATTACAATATTAAAGGGAAAAAGCAAATGAATCGATTCATCGTCTCGTTGCAGTGTGATAAAGAATGGGAAAAAAGAATAATACCTTGTCCTGATGCGATTCTTAGAATACCCAAAAGTGGTATTCTACAGAGAAATTCCATTTTTGGATATTCTAACGTAGAGCATGGAATACCTGATGGGTCGAATATGACAACACCCTTTTCCCTAGATTTATCGAGGGAAGGGGACAACTTGCAGATTAAAATAAGCTATTCTATTTCGTATGAAGATGGTGAACGAATCCAAGTAAGTATTCCATTGGTTCGAACTTGTCTAGGATTTGATTGGGAACAAATAGATTCTATAGAATCTGAGGCTTATGTTTCTCTTATTTCAGTAAGAACAAATAAGATCGTTAACAATATGGTTCAAATTAGCTTGATGAAATACCCCCCTTTTTTCATGGGGAGAAGGGACAATAAAACAAGTTCAAATTTGATGTTCCATAACAATTTGGACCACACTAATCTTTTCTCTTCCAATGGGGCGAGTCAATTAATTAGTAAGCATCAAGGAACTATTTGTTCATTATCTAATGGGGAAGAAGACAGTGGATCTTTTATGGTTCTATCACCATCCGACTATTTTCGAATCGTTCTATTCAATGATTCTAAATGTTATGATACGGGAAATCAATCAAATAGAAAGGATCCTATGAGAAAAATAATTGAATTTTCAGGTCTCTTGGGTAATTTACATAGTATAACCAACCGTTTTCCATCCTCCCATTTTCTAACTTATAAAAAAGTATTATCAAAGAAACATTCCATTTTCCACAATTCTTTCAATACTTTCCAAGTACCTAAATATTATTTCATGGACGAAAATATGATAATTTATCATTTCGATCCGTGCAGGAACATCATTTCCAATCTATTGGGTCCAAATTGGTGCTCTTCCTCATCCGAATCCGAATTCTGCGAAAAAACATTTCCAGTAGTTAGTCTTGGACAATTGATTCCTGAAAGTGTATGGATATCCGAGGATGAACCACTCCCCGAATCTGGTCAAATTATAGCAGTTGATGAGGAATCTTTAGTCATTAGATCAGCTAAACCTTATTTGGCTACTCGAAAAGCGACTGTCCATAGTCATTATGGAGAAATTCTTGACAAAGGAGATACATTGATAACATTGATATATGAAAGGTTCAAATCCAGTGATATAATTCAAGGTCTTCCTAAAGTTGAACAATTGTCAGAAGCCCGTTTGAATAATTCAATATCGATGAATCTGAAAGAAAGTTTTGAAAATTGGACCGGAGATATGACAAGATTTCTTGGAAGTCTTTGGGGGTTATTCATAAGCGCTAGGATAACTATGGAACAAAGTCAGATTCATTTGGTCAATCAGATTCAAAAAGTTTACCGATCCCAAGGGGTACGAATTGGTGATAAGCATATAGAGATTATTGTACGCCAAATGACATCGAAAGTCTTAATTTCAGAAGATGGAACGGCTAATGTTTTTTCACCGGGGGAACTCATTGGATTATCACGAGCACAGAGAATGGATCGTGCTCTGGAAGAGGCAATCTACTATCAAACCATGTTATTAGGAATAACAAGGGCATCTCTGAATACTCAAAGTTTTATATCCGAAGCGAGTTTCCAAGAAACTGCTCGGGTCTTAGCTAAAGCTGCTCTACAAGGTCGTATCGATTGGTTGAAAGGCTTGAAGGAAAATGTTATTCTCGGGGGGATGATACCTGCCGGTACTGGGCAACATATTCACCGTTCAGGGAAACGAAACGGAATAGATCCAAGAATAGGGAATAGGAATCTATTTAGCAACAAAGTGAAGGACATTTTATTTCATCATGAAAAAGTAGATTTTTTGTCCTTTCAAGCCAAGTCTTACAAATATCACAATATATTAAAAAAGAAAATAAAAGAGTCTTGAGAAATAGTATTGAGAAATAGATTTCTTGTTATGTTAATGAATATCTCTTCTATAATAGGAAGAATAGAAAATATTTTATGAGTGAGAACGTTTCTATCACGTACTAGAAAGACAGGCAATCTTTGAGATGTAATTGATTCCGTTGGAATAATTAGATATTACGATACATTTTATTTCGCTATTTTGGGGAGGAAAGCGAACGATAATGAGCAAAAGATATTGGAACATTGATTTGGAAGAGATGATGGAAGCAAGAGTTCATTTAGGGCATAAAACTAGGAAATGGAACCCTAAGATGGCACCTTACATTTTTACAGAGCGTAAAGATACTCATATTATAAATCTGGCTAAAACTGCTCGTTCTTTATCAGAAGCTTGTGATTTGCTGTTTGATATAGCAGGTAGAGGAAAACAATTCCTGATAGTCGGTACGAAATATCAAGCAACTGATTTAGTAGCATCAGCTGCTACAGAAGGTCGATGTCATTATGTAAATAGAAAATGGCTTGGTGGTATGTTAACTAATTGGTCTACTACAGAGACGAGACTTCAGAAGTTCAAGGATTTAAAAAAAGAACAAGATACGGGACGATTCAATCAACTTCCAAAAAAAGAAGCAGCTATGCTCAAGAGACAATTAGACCAATTGCAGAAATATCTAGGTGGGATTAGATATATGACAAGCTTACCCGATATTGCTATAATTACCAATCAACGAGAAGAATCCATTGCTCTTGGGGAATGTAGAACTTTGGGTATTCCGACAATTTGCTTGGTTGATACAGATTGTGATCCAGATCTCGTGGATATCCCAATTCCAGCCAATGATGATGGTATAGCTTCAATCCAATTGATCCTGAACAGATTAACGTCAGCAATTTGCGAAGGAAGGGCATTAAGGTCATTATAGCTATATGAAGGGCTAATAGAAAGTAATAAAAATAAATAAAAAAAAAGGGGGGGGGAGGACCTGACCTGAGGATTTACTGAGTTGGCTGCTATTCCACCCAAGATCTCGTAAGAGGGAATTTCATTTATTGATTTGGTTGGCTGTTCCAAATTGAAAAATATTATTAATGGAATACCCTTTTTATTATCTCGTGACATCAAAAATTCTGATGAGAGCGAAATAATTGAGGAATCTCTCATTTGACTGACAAAAATAATTTATTTTCTTCTTTAAGTTCATCTTTACAAGGGGGTAATATGGATATGGATATCGTACGATCTCCTATTAGCACACTGAATCATATCTATGAGATATCCGGTGTGGAGGTGGGTCAACATTTTTATTGGCAAATAGGGGGGTTTCAAGTTCATGGACAGGTACTTATAACTTCTTGGGTTGTAATTGCTGTCTTATTAGGTTCAGCTACCATAGCTGTTCGAGATCCACAAACCATTCCTACCGGTGGTCAAAATTTTGTTGAATATATTCTCGAATTTTTTCGGGACTTGACCAGAACTCAGATTGGGGAGGAAGAATATGGTCCCTGGGTTCCCTTTATTGGAACTATGTTTCTATTTATCTTTGTTTCTAACTGGTCAGGTGCTCTTCTTCCTTGGGGAATTCTAAAATTACCTCAGGGGGAATTAGCCGCACCTACAAATGATATTAATACTACGGTTGCTCTAGCTTTACTTACGTCAGTAGCATATTTCTATGCAGGTCTTACAAAGAAGGGGTTAGGTTATTTTGGTAAATATATTCAACCAACCCCAATACTTTTACCTATTAACATCTTAGAAGATTTTACAAAACCTTTATCACTTAGTTTTCGACTTTTTGGAAATATATTAGCTGACGAATTGGTAGTTGCTGTTCTTGTTTCTCCGGTACCTTTAATAGTTCCTATACCTGTAATGTTCCTGGGATTATTTACGAGCGGTATTCAAGCTCTGATCTTTGCAACTCTAGCTGCAGCTTATATAGGTGAATCCATGGAGGGTCATCATTAAATCACTGTCCAATCAGACAGAATATTTTCTAAGTATCGTACCAACGCATGACTTGATATGTATGGTAGAAGCAAATCAGATTTCTTAGTAAAAAGAGCTTGGTAACAAGATTTAAGATCAGTTAACTACTTCTGTCCATTAGATCTCCAGATAGAGTGGATCCGATTGGTCCATTTGTATAGAAATATGATAATAGGATCGAACAGGTTCACTAATCGGAGTTGTTTGAGTAAAGAATGTACCGGCGTAGAACGATGAAATTTTTGTTCCCATTAAGGGGAGGATTTTTTCGAACGTGTTTACTTTGTATATAGTTCGTTTCATATATTAATCCATTTATATTGATTATAAGCCTTATAGATTATAAGGATTAATATCACATCTATAGATGTGATATATAATGACTTATAGGCTCTTACGCAGTCTATTCTCTTTCCGTGATAAGAATTCATATGTCCAATAAAATGGAATCTTTATTTTGAATATTATGAAGAATAAATCTTTTTATGATGAAATATTTGCATAAGGGATACCCTATTCGTTGATATTATCACTTTGATATCATCAATAAAGATTTTTGTTCTTAGTTGTTCGGAAGAAATCGTTCCATAATTTTACCATTGGTGAACACTCAATAGATGAAACTGTCGTATTATCAACTATTTCCCAACCTTAGTAAGAGGAGATTACCATGGATCCCTTAATTTCTGCTGCTTCCGTTATTGCTGCTGGATTATCTGTAGGGCTTGCTTCCATTGGACCTGGCGTTGGCCAGGGCACTGCTGCGGGCCAAGCTGTAGAAGGTATTGCGAGACAACCAGAAGCAGAAGGTAAAATACGAGGTACCTTACTGCTAAGTTTAGCTTTTATGGAAGCTTTAACTATTTATGGACTAGTTGTGGCCCTAGCGCTTCTATTTGCGAATCCCTTTGTTTAATCCTGAAAAAAAAGATCCCTACACCTCGTCATTACATTAGTATTTCTCCAATAATTTACTTGTTCAACTGCAGGAGAGGCTGATCTGAATAATTAGCAAATGAATTATTCTTCCTATAACTATACTTCGGTCGGAAAGATTCATGACGCGTGCGGCAGGGAAGGGAGTGGATAGGGCAAGCAAATTCTTTTTATCCTTATAAAAGACCTGGGACTAAGTTAAGTATCCCAAATATTATTATCCAGAACTAGATAGGATCAAATAAGAAAATAACAAAATTCTGTAGAACATATCCTTATCTATGAGGGGAGAGCGTATGAAAAATGTAATTGATCCTTTCATTTCCTTGATTTATTGGCCTTCCGCTGGGGGTTTCGGATCAAATACCAATATTTTAGAAACAAATATAATAAATTCAAGTGTGGTGCTTAGTGTACTGATCTATTTTGGAAAGGGAGTGTGTGCGAGTTGTATATTCGAATAATATGGCTGGGCCCAACCAGCTGCACTTGGAGATATAAAAGTGCATAATCTCAACGAATTACTTCCGAATGGGGAATAGCGAAGAACTATAGCATTTCGTAATTGATTGGGAAATGAACTCTTAGTTTATAACAACCAATGAGGGAGGACCACTAGAATGGTTAAAGCTGAACTGTTTGAAGTCTAAGCACAACTAACTGGGTATTCTTTCCACCGCTGTGTCAAGATGAGATGGATTCAAAGGCATAGTTGGAGATTGATCCGATATATAACATTCATATCAATGGAATAATTTGATCTATTTACTGAAAAATAGTCCCAATCTCCCATCCAATTTTAGTTCCAATGCTGAACTGACGACCTAAACAGAAGGGATTTTATTCGATAGAACAAAAAAGAGAAGGCACAAATTAATTGATTGAATGGAACGATTCAATTTTCATGAGGGAAGAAGAGGAGAGAAAAGGGGAAACAAAAACAACACAAAACTTTCTTGATAATTGCAAATCCCTTTTGCTGGAAGAGCCCTTCGGAGATCTCGGTCTTTTATAAATTGATTCTAATCTTCCGTAAACGGAACGGAAAGGGCAAGCTTGGTGTGAAGGGAACGTATATGTTCCTGGGGAATAAAAAAGAACTGAGCAGGAGAGCCGAATGAATCGAAAGATTCGTGTTCGGTTTGGGAAGAGATTATGAATTCGTGAAATTTGTGAATAGATAATCTACTTTCATTAAGTAATCTATTAGATAACCGTAAACAGAAAATATTGGAGACTATTCGGAATTCGGAAGAACTATGTAAAGGAGCTATCGATCAGCTCGAGAAAGCTCGGGCTTGCTTAAGGAACGTGGAAATGATAGCGGACGAAATCCAGGTAAAAGGAAACTCCCAAATAGAACGAGAGAAAGAGGATCTCCTCAATACTGCTTCTGAGAATTTGGAACAATTAGAGGATCCCAAGAATGAGACGATTTACTCCGAACAGCAAAGAGCATTTGACCAGATCCGACAACAAGTTTCTCGCCAAGCTTTACGAAGAGCTATAGGAACTTTGAATAGTCGTTTGAATACTGAGTTACATTTACGTACGATCGATCACAATATTGGCCTGCTTAGAACCATGATGAACACAAATGATTAGTTGTTATAGGTCCTATTTCTCAATAGATAATTAAAAAGGTTAAGGACCTATTTCTGAACAGATAATGAATAAGTGCTAATGGGAAGTATTAGACTCGACGAAATTAGTAGTATTATACGGAAACAGATCGAACAATATAACAACGAAGTAAGAGTTGGTAATCTTGGCACCGTACTTCAAGTAGGAGATGGCATTGCTCGTATTCATGGTCTTGATGAAGTAATGGCAGGGGAATTAGTGGAATTTGGAGATGGTACAGTAGGCATTGCCCTAAATTTGGGATCGGATAATGTTGGAGCTGTATTAATGGGCGATGGCTTGATGATACAAGAAGGTAGTTCCGTGAGAGCAACAGGAAAAATTGCTCAGATACCAGTAAGTGATGCGTATTTGGGTCGTGTTGTAAATGCTCTAGCCCAACCCATTGATGGTAAGGGTAAAATTTCAGCTTCCGAATTTCGACTGATTGAATCTCCCGCTCCAGGTATTATATCAAGACGTTCCGTATATGAACCCCTTCAAACGGGGCTTATTGCTATTGATTCTATGATTCCTATAGGACGTGGTCAGCGAGAATTAATTATTGGGGACAGACAGACCGGCAAGACAGCAGTAGCTACAGATACTATTCTTAATCAAAAGAGTCAAAATGTAATCTGTGTCTATGTAGCAATTGGTCAAAGAGCTTCTTCCGTGGCTCAGGTAGTTAATACATTCCGAGAACGTGGCGCAATGGCATATACCATTGTGGTAGCGGAAACTGCGGATTCTCCCGCTACATTACAATATCTCGCCCCTTATACAGGAGCAACTTTGGCTGAATACTTCATGTATAAAAAACAACACACATCAATCATTTATGATGATCTCTCCAAACAGGCACAAGCTTATCGACAAATGTCTCTTCTATTAAGAAGACCACCTGGCCGAGAAGCTTATCCGGGAGATGTTTTTTATTTGCATTCCCGTCTCTTGGAAAGAGCAGCTAAATTAAGTTCCCAGTTAGGTGAGGGGAGTGTTACTGCTCTACCAATAGTTGAGACTCAAGCTGGAGATGTTTCAGCTTATATTCCCACTAATGCAATTTCCATTACCGATGGACAAATATTTTCATCGTCCGATCTATTCAATGCCGGGATCCGACCTGCTATTAATGTGGGTATTTCCGTCTCTAGAGTAGGATCTGCGGCTCAGATAAAAGCTATGAAAAAGGTAGCTGGAAAGTTGAAATTAGAGTTAGCTCAATTTGCAGAGTTGGAAGCTTTTGCACAATTTGCTTCCGATCTTGATAAAGCTACTCAAGATCAATTGGCGAGGGGTCAACGATTACGTGAGTTGCTCAAACAATCTCAGTCGGCTCCTTTGAAAGTAGAAGAACAAATAGCTACTATTTATACCGGAACAAACGGATACCTGGATATATTCGAAATAGCACAGGTGAGAAAATTTCTCCTTGGGTTACGCTTTTATTTGATAAAAAATAAACCTCAGTTCGGAGAAATTATACGTTCTACTGGTACATTTACAGAAGAAGCGAAAGCCCTTCTGGAAGAGGCTCTTAAGGAACATACTGAACTTTTTTTACTTCAAGAAAAAAAATGAATATTTGATCATTTGGTGGAATTATTCAGAACAGTAAAAAGAACTAAAGAATTTGTTCCATTCCAATCCAATACATTGCACAACAATTTAGAACAATTGAAGAGTATTACGTCCAATAGGATTTGAACCTATACCGAAGGTTTAGAAGACCTCTGTCCTATCCATTAGACGATGGACGCTCTTTTTTTTTTTTCTCTTCCCCCTTTTTTTTTTATTTGAATTCCCTTTGGCATACATTGTCCCGATCTACCTTTTTATTCACACTGTATAGGATAGGAAAAGAATGGAATCTATTTCGCATTAATTTATTTCGAGTGAATAGTTAAATTACGTTATATACTTAATCACTTTATATCTACCTATTCTATATCTATCTAGATAGATATAGAATAGGTAGATATCTGTTAGCGGGTAGCGGGAATCGAACCCGCATCGTTAGCTTGGAAGGCTAGGGGTTATAGTCGACATTGATTATTCAATGTCTCTAATTCAGAACCGAACATGAGAATTTCATGTCATTCGGCTCCTTCATGGGAGATAGAGAGCGGTATGAGGGAAGAAGCGGAGTATTTATATCAAATCTTTTTGAAAGGAATTGAAAATTCCTTTCTTTCTCCTCTTTTTTTTTTCTAATAAAACCCTAAATTCTTATCGTACCCATGGCATCTACGTCAGTTTATTCTCTTTTTTTAGTGAAGGGCCCAAAATCGTAGAATACTTACTCACTTTCTAGATGATCCTGATAGAAAGATCAATTTGAAAAGTTTCAAATAATCACAAATCTTTCTAGTTACTTCGTTCCCTATTTCTACTGATTCTGATCCCTAGGAGAACAAATTCCACCGAGCTCGAACGAAATGCCGATAACCCAAGTAAACAAAAGTCATAGTTCTATAGCTATTCGGCTTCAACCTGGGGTCCTTTCATCCATAAGTTGAAGGTTTAGTCACGATGAAAAAATATCTTCCCCATAGATCTGTAATTTATCTAACCTTTCAAACATTCTGTGTCGCTATCTTGGAACCAAAAATGTGTTTATCTTTCTTTCATCATTTCAGACCCAGATTACGAGAAGGTATGCTATTCCTGGGTATTCATAGGGAAGGTTTTGAACCTATCTGGAAATAGAGCTTTAGATGGATCAAAGATCCATGTAAAAGATCCTTCAACTATTCGAGTTGATAATGTAACGAATCACACTTTTACCACTAAACTATACCCGCCACGATCTGATTGTAACATATGGATCGATCTTTTGTCCAACCAATAGGAATATGAGGAGTTATCAATCAACCTCTATTGAAAGTTTCTATCAATCATTACCTCGTTTTCATCATTACAATGAGCCATCTCCGGAGATGGCTCATTGTAATTATAGATTACCTTTGCGAATTGCTGATAAAACAATAACTAAAGGGCCCGATACAACCATCAGAGTCAGAACAGTGAGCTGCGCAATAACTTCTAGATCCATTTGGTTTTCTTTCACCCTCCATTGACTGAATGTATGAATAAAATGTTGTCGGGATCAATCACTTTTCTTCTATTTTGTCTTCTTCGGACTCCTACCCATTGGTGTAGTTTCGATCAGGAACCTATGGCGTTGAGCAACTGATATATTTACAATAATACATAAAATAGATAGAGAACCCTAAATAGATAGAGAACCCTTCAATATCTAGATAATAAAATTTGATACTGGAGATAAATAAATGGACTAATCCATGTAACGCATTTAATCAAACTGATTGGGGAGGGAATGAAGATATGGTAGAATTTC
>Ga0213495_10000001_pt1:40000-69280 | contig 69280 bp, 45 predicted proteins | sample Lodgepole_Yose_1_FD_150982 | JGI IMG/M metagenome (GOLD analysis project Ga0213495, IMG submission 150982) | Leaf-associated microbial communities from Pinus contorta in Yosemite National Park, California, United States - Lodgepole_Yose_1 | ecosystem: Host-associated > Plants >... | reverse complement strand
CCGTAGTACGGATCATCCGTACCGAGGGTTCGAATCCCTCTCTCTCCGTTCGTCCACTATTGATCCTGAAAACGAATAACCCCGAATCTTTCTACGGAACGGAAAAGACCTATTAACCTAGATACTTCCTATTTTGACCTTTTTTTCATTGCATAGCACAAAATGATAAAGTTATCATTTTGACTGAGCATTTTAACTATGCTCAGTATTTTATTTTTTCCCGCAGTAAAGTATTACTGTTTGGTAGAAAAATGCTATTTTCATCAAAAATAATATCTGACTTAGTCCATAAATTGCAAAGGTATCGTTCATGAACGAATGGAAGGATTAGAAGATCTCGTTTCTTTCCTCTTTTTTTATCAATATAAATGGGACCAATCCCTACATTGTGTATTGGTACATACAAACGATAAAATATCTTTGCCTCTCCCTGCTATTATGTATGAACAAAATGGTTTAAAACCTGTTCCATCATTAGCAATGTCCAAGTGAATAGATGTTCACTTTCGAGATGATCCGGGTCTAGCTCGATAACATGATCTCTTCCAATCCAATGTGAGAAAGTTACATAGTGTCTACTTTTTCCGATAAAGGGGTGTTTGCATGGGTTTGCCTTGGTATCGCGTTCATACCGTCGTATTGAATGATCCTGGACGGTTAATTTCTGTACATATAATGCATACAGCTCTAGTTGCTGGTTGGGCTGGTTCAATGACTCTGTACGAATTAGCAGTTTTTGATCCATCCGATCCTGTTCTTGATCCAATGTGGAGACAAGGTATGTTCGTTATACCTTTTATGACTCGTTTGGGAATAAAGGATTCATGGACTGGATGGAACATCACCGGAGAAACTGTAATTAATCCCGGTATTTGGAGTTATGAAGGTGTGGCCGTGGCACATATCGTGTTTTCTGGCCTGTGCTTTTTGGCAGCTATCTGGCATTGGGTATATTGGGATCTGGACATATTCTGTGATGAACGTACGGGAAAACGTTGTTTAGATTTGCCAAAAGTATTTGGAATTCATTTATTCCTCTCAGGAGTAGCTTGTTTCGGATTTGGAGCATTTCATGTAACGGGTTTGTATGGTCCTGGGATATGGGTGTCTGATCCTTATGGACTAACTGGAAAAATACAACCAGTGGATCCAGCATGGGGAGCTGAAGGTTTTGATCCTTTTGTTCCAGGAGGAATAGCTTCTCATCATATAGCAGCGGGTATTTTGGGTATATTAGCAGGTCTATTCCATCTCAGTGTTCGTCCTCCCCAACGTTTATACGTAGGATTACGCATGGGGAATATTGAAACGGTCCTATCCAGCAGTATTGCTGCTGTGTTTTTTGCAGCTTTCATTGTTGCTGGGACCATGTGGTATGGCTCCGCAACTACTCCGGTCGAATTATTCGGTCCCACTCGTTACCAGTGGGATCAGGGATACTTCCAACAAGAAATAGATCGACGAGTTCGTGCCGGTCTGGCCGAAAATTTAAGCCTATCAGAAGCTTGGTCCAAAATTCCCGAGAAACTCGCTTTTTATGATTACATTGGTAATAACCCAGCTAAGGGGGGGTTATTCAGAGCAGGTGCAATGGACAATGGAGATGGAATAGCTGTTGGTTGGTTAGGACACCCTATCTTCAAAGATAAGGAGGGAAATGAGCTTTTTGTACGTCGTATGCCTACCTTTTTCGAAACATTTCCAGTAGTTCTGGTGGACAAAGAAGGAATTGTGAAAGCCGATGTTCCTTTTAGGAGGGCAGAATCAAAGTATAGTGTTGAACAAGTAGGTGTAACTGTTGAGTTCTATGGTGGTGGACTTGACAGGGTCAGTTTTGGTGATCCTGCTATAGTTAAAAAATACGCTAGACGTGCTCAATTAGGTGAAATTTTTGAATTAGATCGTGCTACTCTAAAATCTGATGGTGTTTTTCGTAGTAGTCCAAGGGGTTGGTTTACTTTTGGACATGCTACATTTGCTCTCCTTTTCTTTTCTGGACACATTTGGCATGGTTCTAGGACCTTATTCAGAGATGTTTTTGCTGGTATCGACTCGGATCTGGATTCTCGAATAGAATTTGGAGCATTCCAAAAACTGGGAGATCCAACTACTAAAAGACAAGTGGTATGATATTGCTCCTATCTCTTCTCTAATAAATATTAGTACGAAAGCTATCTCCATAATTGTAAATTACGATCAAATCAAATCTATGGAAGCATTGGTTTATACATTCCTGTTGGTATCGACCCTAGGGATAATCTTTTTCGCTATTTTCTTCCGAGAACCACCCAAACTTCCGACTAAAGGGGGAAAATAATTTTGCTTCTCCAAATCGTCATTCTTTCTCTCCCATCAAAGAAAGAATGACCTTCCCTATAGGGAAGGTCATTCTTTCAATTAGTCCTCGTGATCCTCAAAAGGATCCCTAAGTTGTTTAGAGGGTTGCCCAAAGGCGGTGTATAGGGCATAACCAGTAAAGCTTACAAGTAAACAAGATATGGAGATGGTGACTAAGGTTGCAGTTTCCATTATTAGGTGATCCCAATATCATGGTATGTTTACCATATAATAACAAAGTTAACAGATCTCAACCAATACAATAGTTTCTATGGCTACACAGACCATTGATGATACTTCCAAAACCACGCCAAAAGAAACCCTTGTAGGAACGACCTTAAAACCGCTTAATTCAGAATATGGTAAAGTAGCTCCTGGATGGGGAACTACTCCTCTTATGGGTTTTGCAATGGCTCTATTTGCAGTATTCCTATCTATTATCTTGGAGATTTATAATTCTTCCGTTTTATTGGATGGGATTCCGGTTAGTTGGGGCTGAGGAACTCCAAAATTCACCTGGTGAGCTCTTGAAGAAAAAAAAGAAGAACTGAGGGATTCAAACCCAGACCAAATAGTGGCTTTGAGTTTTTAGCTTATCTTGTTCCAATAGTTTGATCGTGTAATTACTTTTCTCTAAGGATTTTTGGAATATGGGTGTGCGACTTGTTGAAATCGATCCATATTTATAGTACAGAAGACCGATCTGTTATCTTCATCAAGATGGTCCTACCTCGTTGGATATTTCATTTCTAGAATATTGAATCTCTAGAGCACGAGGTCTATCATAGATATGTTCCGGGAAGATCTGAACTATGGTTTGTACCTATCATTTCCTCGTCACCAGACTTCCAATAAATAAATTGAAAGAGGTATTTCCTATAATAAATCGAAGGATCTATTCCCTCTCATAATTATGCTGATTATGACCAAAGAATGATATAGTATCTGATTTCTCTTAGTTAGCATATTTCGTCGAATGAGCGAAAATGAAAAGGTTATTACCCAGAGAACCTTTTGGGGATTTTATAAAATCATCGGGGTCTAATTGAAATCTGAGGTTTGGATTGATTCATCTATTGAGATCTCGACAAGATAATTCCTATAAATCGTCTATATTAGTTCTTTTCTAGGGAACTGATATCACACGAATAGGGTAAAAGATCGTTCAAAGGGCCTATAGTGATTTATCATAGGGATGAGCCGACTTGAAATTTTGGCACTTTTTTTAATTTTGGCACTATAGAGTATTCTAATAGAAATGCTGGATTGTTTCGAATCATCTTCATTTCTCCAGCCGGTCAGGCAACGAACCCTCAAGTATCTCTTTTCCAAAATTTATTTATTCGTGTCCAAAAAAATTTGCGTGTTCTTGTTCAAGCCGTATGAAGGGAAATTCTCATGTACGGTTTTTAGAGGGGGAATTTCAGTTTACCTATCTCAATAAAGTATACGATCGGTTCGAAGAGCGTCTCGAGATTCAGGCGATTGCGGATGATATCGCCAGTAAATATGTTCCTCCTCATGTCAATATATTTTATTGTCTAGGGGGGATCACACTTACTTGTTTTTTAGTACAAGTAGCTACTGGTTTTGCTATGACTTTTTACTATCGTCCGACCGTTACAGAAGCTTTTGCCTCTGTTCAATACCTAATGACCGAAGTTAACTTTGGTTGGTTAATCCGATCAATTCATCGATGGTCGGCAAGTATGATGGTTCTAATGATGATCCTGCACGTATTCCGTGTTTATCTCACAGGTGGATTCAAAAAACCCCGTGAATTAACTTGGGTCACAGGTGTAATTTTGGCTGTGTTGACCGTATCTTTCGGTGTAACTGGTTATTCTTTGCCCTGGGATCAAATTGGTTATTGGGCAGTGAAAATTGTGACTGGTGTGCCTGAGGCTATTCCTGTAATAGGATCTCCTCTGGTAGAATTATTACGCGGAAGTGTTAGTGTGGGTCAATCTACCTTGACTCGTTTTTATAGTTTACACACTTTCATATTACCCCTTCTTACTGCTGTATTTATGCCAATTCACTTTCTAATGATCCGTAAGCAGGGTATTCCAGGTCCTTTATAGAGAGGAAAGATAGATTGAAAATAACTATTCATAACTTATTGTTCCAAGTAACGACAGTAATATATCATCGCCAGGAATATTTCTTATTCAAAAATGGAAATATCCATAGAAAATATGGTCCTCGGATTTCTCCTTTCGATTTTGGAGTATTATTCATCCAATACAAACAAATAATTGGAATAGATTCTCAGACGGAGAAGATGGATTATGGGAGTGTGTGACTTGAACTATTGATTAGGCCATGCAGATACTTTCTCCGATCTACCACATAAATATTTTTTATAAAATGTGTCTCTGTCCCAATTTCCTTATCAGAAATAGGAAGTTTAGCACCTGGGTGGAAAGGCATTGGTCAGTTTGTTCCGTTCCAAGAGAATTCTTTCTATGATCGAATCCGAATCAGGAAGGGCTCCGTGAGATCCGGACAATGGGACAATATTTTCATATATTCAATAATTGGACTATATGACTTTACTTCTCCTTTTCATAGTGTGAAAATGCATCCATTTCCCTTGCATCCATTTCGATGGGAAAACTATTGGAGTGAAAGAAGGGATCTAAGGAAGGAGAGAGGCCGGATCAATAACAAGTCAATACCTTGTATGCTAAAAAACTTTTGAGGTCTATTCGTGGTGATAAACACAAATTACAAGGACTAAGATGGTCCAAAAGGCATATCGATCATGATCGAATTTGTGAGCTTACTTGGGTCATGAGCATTTAACTGGAATAATAAAATGACCAATGATGGATGATCATAGACATTATTAGTTCCTATTTTTCCAATTTGTCTTCCATCACGGGAAAAATAAGTGATATATACTTCCTCCAGTTATTGTTCGAGCCGGATGATAAAAATTGGCATGTCCGGTTCTTTCGGGGGATAGATCCATAAAGATCTACTTATCCCAATAACAAAGAAACCTGACCTAAATGATCCTGTATTAAGGGCTAAATTAGCTAAAGGTATGGGACATAATTATTATGGAGAGCCCGCTTGGCCCAATGATCTTTCATATATTTTTCCAGTAGTAATTTTAGGTACTATTGCATGTACAATAGGTTTAGCGGTTCTAGAACCATCAATGATTGGTGAACCAGCAAATCCATTTGCAACTCCTTTGGAGATATTGCCCGAATGGTATTTTTTCCCTGTATTCCAAATACTTCGTACAGTACCTAACAAATTATTAGGTGTCCTTTTAATGGGCTCAGTACCCGCGGGATCATTGACGGTGCCTTTTCTAGAGAATGTGAATCAATTTCAGAATCCATTTCGTCGTCCAGTAGCTACAACAGTATCCTTGATCGGTACTGCAGTAGCCCTTTGGTTGGGTATTGGGGCAGCGTTGCCTATTGATGAATCTTTAACTTTAGGTCTTTTCCAATTTGATCCAACTGTCGAATATAAAAATATTTCAATTTTTTTATTCATATATCTAGGGAGTAGTTGCTTTAAGACAAATTATATCTCCCTAGATATACCCATCTTGTCAGATATTTCTTTCGAATATTCCACGAAAGAGATATGTCAAAGATTCTCATGACTCTCCAAAATAACTTGGGGAAAGGAAATGAAGAGATGAAATGAACCATTTTATGAACCCGAAACTAATTCCTGGGTGGATCAATTGCAAAAAGTTTTTGTAGAACTTCCAATACCTGTTCGACAGATTCCTTCCCGAAGTGTTTAATTCTCATTAGATCTTCTCGACTGTAATTTAAGAGGTCCAATAATGTATGTATATTGGCTCTTCTGAGGGAGTTATAGATTTTGGGGGGTAACTCTAATTGGTCAATGAAAATAAGTTGAAATGCAATTTTTTCTTTCGTTTCCCCCGTATCAGTCAATAAGTGCGAAAGGGGGAAGGGAAGCATATTAGACCCTTTTTTATTGTTCATTCCATCGATGTTCTGTTCCTCTCCATGCAGGAAGGGAATAAATAAGTCGATCAAATTTCGAGAAGCTTCGTAAAGTGCCTCCCTAGGAGTTAACCCCCCATTCGTCCATATTTCCAGGAAAAGGACTTCTCGTATTTCATTTCCGCTCCCATAGGAATGAATACTATAATTCGCATCGCGAACAGGCATAAAAACAGCATCTATAGGAAAAATTCCGTCCTGATAATTATTTGGACTATGTATAATATATCCGCGATTTTTTTCAATTTGTAATCTGATATCAGAAGTAATTGATTTAGTAAGTCTAGCTATATGTTGTGTAGTATCAATAATTTTCACAGAAGGTGGTAATATGATATCTTGAGCAGTTACATTTCTGGGTCCAACAATATAAATAGAAGCTTCTCGGATTCCGTACGAGTCACTTCTAAGTACAATTTCTTTTAGATTCATCAAAATGTCATGTACTGATTCTTCAATACCTATTATCGCGGAATATTCATGTTTTATGTTCTCTAATTTTACACGTGTGATACATGTTCCTTCTACTTCTCCAAGTAAAGCTCTTCGCATTGCGATGCCTATTGTATCGGCTCGACCTTTGCGGAGCGGGGATAGAGCAAAACGGCCATAATGAAGACGCTTACTGTATGCTCTGGATTCGATGCATTTCCATCGTAGTGTCTGAATAGAGACTGAGATTTCATCTCGAATCATACCAAGAATATTTGATCAGATCATTAAATCATTTCTTTCTCTTGAAATTCATTCAATTCTTACACACGTCTCTTTTTGGGAGGTCTACATCCATTATGTGGCATAGGGGTTACGTCACGTACAAAACTTAATAGTATGCCACTTCTACGAATGGTTCGTAATGCTGTATCTCTCCCTCGACCAGGGCCACTTATCATAACTTCTACTCGTTCCATACCCCGATCCATTAATGCACGAATAACATTTTCTGCTGCAGTCTGGGCAGCAAATGGTGTACCTCTCCTTGTACCTTTGAATCCACAGGCACCAGCAGAAGACCAAGAAAGAACTTGTCCCCGTACATCTGTAGCAGTCACTATGGTATTGTTAAAACTTGCTTGAACGTAAATAACTCCTTTGAGTACTCGATGTTCATTCCTACGTGAACCAATTCTTTTTATAGTTTTTGACATATTAATAATTATGAGTTCAGTTCGAAAAATGCATATCGAAATCTATTTTACCACTAGATCCGTTAATTGATGTAGAAGAGGATTACCCCTGTTTTTGCTTATGTCTCGGATTAGAACAAATTATCATAACTCGTTTCCGTCTACGAATTGGTCGACATTTTCCACAAATTCTACGAATAGAAGCACGAATTTTCATATTTGTGACCCTCCAATTTGCTCATATTACATTTTGTTTCCTGAGACAGAGAGTCTGTTTCATCTATGATTCTCGATCCCTATCAGATGTTCAAAAGGTGATTCAATCCTTTGAAGATTTGTTGCTAAGTCTATATATTATACGTCCTTTGGTTAAATCATAAGCACTTAATTCGACCTTGACCCTATCTCCTGGTAGTATTCGTACGGAATTACGTCGAATCCTACCCGAAATATGAGTCAGAATCTGACATCCATTATCTGTCAGAACTCGAAACATACCGTTGGGGAGTGATTCAGTAACCAAACCTTCCGCATGGATCAGATTCTGTTTCTTCATCGAATCTCCTCCTCTTTTGATTCAAAAACTTGACTAACGTGCTTGGATGAAGATGAATGGTGTCTCGACTTGCTCCGACTTTTCTTACTATGGGGATATCTTACAGAATCAATATTTTTGGACAACATTTGGATTAATTACCATACATAACATAAAATTTCTCCTCCAATTTTTTTCTGTCGAGCTTCTCGATCCGTCAAAATTCCTTGGGAAGTAGAAAGAATTACGATCCCCATTCCACCTAGAACTTTTGGAATTTCTCGATAATTAGAATAAATTCTCAAACCAGGTTTGCTGGTACGCTTTGACGTGGTCATATATGTCCTTTTCTTCCTTCTCCGATATTTTGAAGTCGATATCAAAAAAGATTTTTTGCCTTCCTGATGTTCCCTAACATCTTCTATAAAACCTTCTCGTAAAAGGATCCTTCCAATGTTCTTGGTAATATTAGTAGCTGTTACTCGAACCGTTCCTTTTTCTACCATGTCAGCGTTTCTTATAGAAGTAATTAGATTGGTAATAGTATCGTTACCCATGACGAACGAATTCTTAGGAATTCCTGGTCTCGATATAAAAGGCATGTTCGATCTTCTTTGAGGAATATGCCTGAGGTGCAATGAATTTAATTGATCCATGTACCATTTGATGAACCTTAAGTCAAAGATTCTTACAAGATCTATCAGTACTTATAATACTTCGGGAGCCAATGAAACTATTTTCGTGAAATTCAATTGTCTCAATTCCTGAACAACCGGACCAAAAACTCGAGTTCCTTTTGGATTTCCTTCCTGATCAATGACAACGGCTGCATTGTCATCAGATCGTATCATCATTCCATTGTCACGTTCAAATTCTTTACAGGTGCGTATAACTACGGCTCTAACTACTTCCGATTTTTCCAGGGGCATGTTAGGTACTGCTTCTTTAATTATAGCAATGATAACATCACCTATATGAGCGCATTTACGATTACTTGCTCCTAGAACTCGAATACACATTATTTTTCGGGCTCCACTGTTATCCGCTATATTCAAATAAGTTTGAGACTGAATCATTTTTCCTCCAAAATATTTTTTACCTCGGCAGATAACATGAAAAAAAAAAGGAAGAGTTCTTACGAACTAGTAATCTTCTTCCACCAGAAATAACTCTTTGATTCTGTATGGATGGGTTGGGTTAAGTAGTAACAAATTGAGTACGTATAGGCATTTTGTATGCAGCTATTCTAGCAGCTGCTCTAGCGACGGTTTCGGATACTCCGCCCATTTCATAAAGTATTCGACCTGGTCTGATGACAGATACCCAATATTCAGGAGATCCTTTCCCGGAACCCATACGTGTTTCTGCAGGTCTCATTGTAATAGGTTTGTCGGGAAATATACGTACCCATATTTTTCCGCCACGACGGGCATAACGATTAATCGTTCTTCGTCCGGCTTCTATCTGCCCAGATGTGATCCAAGCGGGTTCAAGTGCTTGAAGAGCGAATCTACCGAAACAAATGCGATTGCCGCGGTAAGATACTCCTTTCATTCTTCCCCTATGTTGTTTACGAAATTTTGTTCTTTTTGGGTTATAGTCGATGGTTAATAGTATTTTGATCCCATCTCTAATCCAGAACCGGACATGAAAGTTTCTTCTCATCCGGCTCCTCGTGAATAATCAATGTGTAGATAAATGAGTCTATATCTATGCATTACACATATTGTATATAGAATATAATTTACAGGACGAATAACTCTTACATTTCCATCCAATGTCTTAATAAATAATTTCACAGGCGAATATTGACTCTTCCAGTATTTGCTCCATGGGGTCGACTTACCTATAGACTCCAATGAGATTAATTGGTTTTTGGTTTATTTCGCCATCCTATCCAATGAATGATTAAGATTCCTATATGATCTTATGCAGTCATAGGTTCCATCGTTCCATAGCTTCTATCTAAATGCCCAGGTCTTCCCTCCGCAATGGAGCTTTCTTTTCATCTGTTACGGAATCAATTTCCTTAGTTTCCATCGACCCGAAGCTCTTTCTCCTTCATAAACTGAATTCCTTCAATCTTGCTTGAATGAATCAGGATGATTCTTATGCTTTATCACACTGCTTTTTGGAGGGTAGTTAATGAACCATACAATATTGGGAGAATATTTCTCCTTTTTCTTCTTTTTCCGCATTACCAAACACCTTTCTCGCTTCACGAGAGATCAAAATATCATATCATTTTTTATCTCGTGGAAGAAAGTATTTACGAGGTGATAGTATCTACCCATAGTTATTGGATCTTGGCAATATGAAGCAATGAGTTGTCTCTAGTTTATTTATAGAGACCAATCCGTTCTTATTTCGAGTTCTCCATAACATAACTTCGGAAAAGAATGAAAAGCTCGATTCCAACGAGTCGCACACTAAGCATAGCACGGTTCCAAAATGGTAAATCTAATTTCTATTCGATCTGATAGAATTGATGATCCATGATCGGGCAGATTGGAAAAAAAAGACCAATTATTCCTACTCTTCTAAAATCCAAATTTTTATCCCTAAAACTCCATAGATGGTTTTAACCGGATAATAACAATAATCAATCCTAGCCCGAATTGTCTGTAGGGGAACCCTACCTCCCCTGTCCCATTCGACCCGGGCAATTTCCTTTCCATCGAGACGTCCTGCAATTTGGATCTGAATACCTTCTACCTCTTCCCGTTCAGCCAGTTCAATAGCTTTCTTCATTGTTTTTCTGAATGGAACTCTCTTCTCTAGCTGTAGGGCAATATACTCTGCAAGAATATTAGGTTTTCTATAGGGTTTCGCAACTTTTTCTATAGCAATGTGAAGTTTTCGGTCCACAGAATCGAGCATATTAAGTACATCATTTCTTAATTTTTCAATTCCTTGACCCCTACCTTCTATTAACAACAAGTTGGGAAATCCAATATAGATTTTGACCTTAATCAAATCGATATTTCTGCGAATCTCTACACGTGCAATTCCTCCATAATTCGAGGAGCTCTTTATATGCGTTCGTACATAGTTTTCAATGCAAGTACGTATTTTTTGATCTTCTCGGAGATCTTTGGAATAATTCCTTTGTTGTGCGAACCAATGGGAACGCTCATTTTGAGTTACACCAAGTCTAAAACCAAGTGGATTTATTTTCTGCGCCATACATATCCTTTTTTTCGGGATTCTATTGACATAATCGGATCATTCGATCTGGAGATTTCCTCCGATACAATAGTTATATGACAAGTGGGTTTCTTTATTGGATAACCGCGTCCCTGAGCTCTAGGTTGAATCCTTTTAAAAACAGCACCCTCATTCACTTCGACTCTACCAACGAGTAAATTGGCTTTGTTCAAACCCATATTGTGATTTGCATTCGCCGCCGCAGAATGAATTAATTGTGATATGGGATAACAGGCCCCATAAGGCATCAGTTCCAATATCATAAGTGCTTGTCCATATGAACGACCACGAATTTGATTAATTACTCTACGCGCTTTATGAGCAGACATACGTATATTTCTCGCCAAAGCTCGTATCTCTGGACCTGGACTATTATTTCCCATTGACTCCATCCTCCCTAATGAATGACAAGTCTTTCTCAATTAACGACGAGATTTCTTATCGTTTCTTGCATGTCCCTGAAAAAGTAGGGTAGGTGCAAATTCCCCCAATTTGTGGTCTACCATACGATCTGTTACATAAATGGGTAAATGTTCCCTCCCATTATGAACAGCAATTGTATGACCGATCATTGCGGGTACAATGACAGATGCCCGGGACCAAGTAACTATTATCTTCTTTTCTTCTTTTATGTTTAGATTTTTAATTTTCCTCAATGAATGATTAGCCACAAAAGGATTTTTTTTCAGTGAACGTGCCATGATCAATTACCTTTCTTTCCTTTTTTTTATGGATATCCAACCATTCTTACTCACGTCGACGAAGGATTGAAGCATCACTGTATCTATTTCTCTTCCGACTTTTCTTTCCAAGTGCACTATAGCCCCAGGGGGTCACAGGTTTTTTCCTGCCAATTGGGGTTCTTCCTTCCCCACCTCCATGAGGATGGTCTACAGGGTTCATAGCTACTCCTCTTACCTCAGAACGCTTACCCAACCAACGTTTAGCTCCGGCTTTACCGAAACTTCTATTGTTTGCAGTGATATTACCCACTTGTCCAATTGTGGCTGAGCAGTTCTCAGATATTAAACGAACTTCTCCAGATGGTAATCTTAATGTGGCCGATCGATCTTCTTTTGCGATCAGTTCTGCTACAGCACCTGCCGCTCTAGCCAATTGTCCACCCTTTCCAAGTGTTATTTCTACGTTGTGTATAGCCGTGCCTAAGGGCATATTGGTTGAAGTAGACTCTTATTCCGATGAATAAAAATCCCTTCCCAAACTGTACAAGCCTCTCTCAGGGCATACAGCTTTCTGGATGTATATTATATTCACATATATTGAATAAATATAATCGAGATGAGAAGGAGCATCTATTGTATTCTCTATGTCCCGATTCTCTACATCCTAGGTCTCTCTATTCCATCATCTGGCTTATATTCTTTATGTAGCATTCAGAATGAATGACTTTATCAAATTACGCTAATACTTTCGTATGTTATGGATAACGTAGGAGGCATATTAAACATCTTTTTATCTTCTCTCTCTTTTTACTTTTTTCCTCTCCCCATCTTTTTATTTTGGGAATTACTACCACTGTCCAGCTCCGAATCCGCCTCTGACCATCAGATCAAATGTGAGTAACTTGTCTTTTTAGAGGGTGCCTCTATCCCATTTTGTTCATGCTTCGGACAAACAATCAGGTCCTCTCCATATTATTATATCTTCGGAACCAATGATCCGATATGAACAATTTTTGAATCCAATCACCTGCTGTCATTTATCCTCAGTTTCCCTTTGGGGTTCGTCCCGTAAAAGTGTCCTAGTTGGATCAGTGATAGATTTATAGGTTTCGCTGTAAACCCAATCGGTTGCTTCCGATCACGTAAATTAATAATTCAAACCGCACTCAGAGGTAGGGCATTTCCTATTGATATAGGAGCTTTTGGACCAGAAAGAATAGTATCTCCAATCATGACCCCTCTGGGATGCAGAATATACATCTTATCACCATTCTTGTAATGCACCTTGCAAATGTATGCACTTCTATTAGGGTCGTATTCTATGGTTACAATTTCTCCTGATATGTGTTCCTTATTCCGTCGAAAATCAATTTGACGATACAGACGCTTGTGACCCCCTCCCCTGTGTCTTGCAGTAATAATTCCTCTTCCATTACGACCTTTCCCACAATGATGTTGTCCAGAGGTCAATTTCTTCTGCGGGTCCAACTGCACTCTTCCATCGAAACCTGATACAGATCTATTGCGTGTATCCGGAGTTAAAATTCTATATGAACGGATGGCCATTTAGTTTCAAATTTGAAATCTTATTGTTCTGAAAAGAGTGGAATAGAATCACCGGTTCTAAGTGTAATAATCACACGTTTACAACGTATTGGATGTCCTATCATTGACCCTCTCTTTCCTCCTTTTTCAGGGAGGCGATAGCTGTTCATAGCTATTACTTTAACATCGAAGAAATGTTCAATCCAATTTTTAATCTTTGTTTTGTTCGATTGCGAATCGACGTTAAAAGTATATTGGTTCCTTTCCAATAGACGAATACTTTTCTCCGTAAGTACTGGATATTTCACTCCATCCATAAATTTTTTCCCTCCTTTTCTCCTTTTTTTCCCGTAAAGCCTGTAGCTATTATTATATCGGATCATATACCAATTTAATTATACAGATATATCATAGTTTAGGTATGGAAGTTATGCACGAACGTAATGCTCACAACTTTCCTCTGGATCTAGCCGCTGTTGAATCTATTTCAATAGGTGGATAATACTCTGATGGATTGTTATCGTGTATTGCTTAATTGAAGCATACCAAGCCTTTCATTCATTTTATTGAAAGGCTTGGTATGCTTCAATTGTTTGGTGTTATTCTTCATACTTCTTCCCATTCCATCAATAACGGATATGTGCAGTTCCCCTGCATCCAGCAGGAATTGAACCCGCGAGTTCGCCAATTATGAGTTGGGCGCTTTAACCATTCAGCCATGGATGCTGGATAAAGATCATCAACATATTCATTCTATAATATGAGTATAGACTCAGATCTAAAATTGGGCGGGATTGGGACCCATTTATATTCTTTCTCTCATACTTGATTCATGTCAAATATTCTCAATAGACATTCAAATAACATTTCATTGAATTAATTTGATAATAAGCCATGGACGAAACAAAATATGTGAATCAATTAGAATTGATTGTATTTATTGTTCGGTCCTTTGGTCTTCCACTCATGGTGGGTGGGATAATAATGAAGAAGTTGACGTAAAAATATAATAATTTTATATATTTCAAAGGAGTATATTCATGTTCCTATTTCCCTAATAGAATACTTTCTGGCTGGATATTTTAATTAATATATAGTATCATTCCTACCTATTCTTGCATCCTTGATTTCCAGAGCTTTGGCTCACATTGGTCAAGAACCGGACTACTAGTTACGAATCAAGTATCGAACCAATGGGAAGATACTTGGATCCGATCTAAGATCATTATATGTTCGCTCCAGTTCTTGTTGTTCTTGATGTTGGAACAGTCTCCCTTTCTCTATGGGCTATGAGTTCTAGTATACAGGGTATATCTGCATTTATAGGAGCTTAAATTCTCGTGCTTATTTTCATCGTTGGTTCAGTCCATGCGTGGCGAAGAGGAACATTGGAATGGTCCTTAATTTCCGAGTGGGGGAGGTAAGTACAAAATGACATAAACCCAATGATGAATCCTATGAAGTTACCTTTACTCGATCAAACAATTTTGAATCCAGATATTTCAACTACCCCAAACGATCTGTCGAACGAATTGGGCCAAACTCTCCAGTTTATGAACGCTCCTTTACAGTATTAATTGTGGTTTCATCAAATTCGCTTCATTAATAGATTTGCGATTCGACTCCGATCGTTACGGTCCGGTACCAAGATCTGGACCTAGACGAGCTTACCTCATTATAACAGCGGGGACTGTATGAAAAAGGCTCCTTCTGTAGTGAGATTTATTATACGAACAAATGCCGGAACCAAAATATGTAGTTGCCCTGGAGCATGTACTATCACAGAGAAATGTTTGGTACAGATTATTATAGTACCGTTCGCAAAGTAGATAAGTTAATTCCTGTGTCTATTCGCCAGATTGCCCACCTGAACCAGACAGAGGCTATTATAGATGCTATAACGAAACTTCGTGAAAGAAAAGATAGTTCGATGGATATATGAGGCCCGAACTCCAACAAGGAAAGAATAAAATATTTAACTATAAATCATAGGGATCATCATATTGGATCCAGTATTCATACTAGAAACTATGGTCAAAAGTTATTACATCAATCTTATGAACCTCACTTCGAATCTACTTTCGAGATACCCTCTGCAACGTTTGGATCTACTTCAACTCTGCAATTATAGATCTATCATTGGGATAATCTATCCCATTTCGATTCGGATGGAATAGGATGAATAGATTCCGACTAGTGCCGAATTATCAGTCCCACCGTCAAATCTTTACTTCTGAGTTCTCGATCCTACTTTTTTATATGTACAGAGTATCGGGATTCAATTGGAACGGACAGAGAGGGACAATATGAGCAAAGAAGAGGGAGAGAACAGATTGATCCATCTATCTATTTTGATCGGGGTGTCTCCGTATGTAGATATACATCTAGATAGAATAGATTTAGATAGATGGATATGGAGACATGGATATTGACATCTTGCCAGGAACCAGATTTGAACTGGTGGCACGAGGATTTTCAGTCCTCTGCTCTACCAACTGAGCTATCCCGGCTCTTCCCTGTGGATCATCCTGGTACAGGGTTTTAACTTGTGTCAACTAAAAAGAAGTAAAAAGGTATTTTTACTAGTTTTTAGAATGATCTTTATTATTTTCGATCTGGAAGTCACTAATATGATAAAAATGGACTGCAATTGAATAATTTAAAAATGATCTACTCTATTCTATGTAGATCATATATCACAAAATCAATTGATCATATGATCAACTTATTAACAGATCAACTCAACTTGTTATAAGATGGATGAAAAGATTCATGTTCTAATTTCTTCTCTTCATGAAAAAAAAAATAGCGAGGTAAAAGAATCGATAAATTAGAATGGATTCGAACCAATGGAATTGGAGAAGATAGATCAATCCGTTCGGGAACGAACCTGGGTGGGGATAGAGGGACTTGAACCCTCACGGTCTATAAAGCCAACGGATTTTCCTCCTACTGCAATTTGCATTGTTGTTGACATTGACATGTAGAATTGGACTCTATCTTTATCCTCGTCCAACCATTTATTCCAAAAAAGAATTAAATTATCCATCTAGAGTAGATAAGTTCATAATTGGATTACTTAATGTCAAATCAGTACTTCAACTTGAATCTGGCATCTATCTTATGAATAAAATGCTTGGAACGATTCAAGTTCTGATCGCCAGTTTTGTCTGGTGTTATATAACATCTCTCTCTCCATTTTTGAGGTGTAAATAGATCGTTCTATAACTACAGTATTGGACCAAATGAGATTCATTCGTTAGAATAGCTTCCATTGAGTCTCTGCACCTATCCCCTTCCTATATTAGGAGAAGAAACATTGTCTTCATGAACCGGATTTGGCTCAGGATTACCCATTCAAAATATCCCAGGGTTCCCTGGATTTGGAAGCTATCACTTGGTAGGTTTCCATACCAAGGCTCAATTCGATCAAGTCCGTAGCGTCTACCAATTCCGCCATATCCCCTTCTCGAAGAACAAGATCATACCTTGATCTAATCCTATTATGTAATATCCATCAGCATTATTCATTGGATATTTGCTCAATATTGGGTGGGAGAAATATCCTCCCCTACTCCCCTTCTCTCCCCTTCTCTCCCCTTCTCTCCCCTTCTCTCCCCTTCTCTCCCCTTCTCTATCTCTACCCCAATCGAATATGACTGGAATCATTATATTATTTATCCATTTGAAATGCAATGTTATTATCCTCCCCTAGTCGATTTGGAAGAGTGAGTAAAACGATCGATATCAATTGACCCTTACTTCTCCTTTCTTTCCCTTGAAAGAATCTACATTCAGACAATGTTCCGTTGTAATCGTAATCTGGATTGCGTCATTGAATCTGATTCGCGCTATAATCGTTAGGATTCCAAAGGAATCTATGGATCTCACCCCAATGAAATGGGGAATGATATTCCATCGAGCCTGCTTAGCTCAGAGGTTAGAGCATCGCACTTGTAATGCGATGGTCATCGGTTCGATCCCGATAGCTGGCTCTTTTCCGTTCCTCTCATTTCCATAATCCACAAAGTTTTGTTAGGATCAAGATGGAATGGAGAATACTCTTACGATCGTTCGTCGGGTCCGTCATGCCATGATCATTTACTCCCAACTAGGAACGGGATGAATGAAATGATTGGAGCTATTAGGATCAATAACAAATTGGAGAAAGATCTTCGTTTTCCATATAAAAGAATTCCAGTAGTACTCATACGGGTTATACTATTCTTTCTTCTTTCTAGCACTATTTGTTAATTGAATAAGGAGTTTCTATGTCCCGTTATCGGGGACCTCGTTTAAAAATAATACGTCGTCTGAAAACTTTACCAGGTCTCACTAGTAAAAGACCCAAAAACAGAAAGGATTCTATGAACCGGCCTTCTTCCAGGAAAATATCTCAATATCGTATCCGGCTAGAAGAAAAACAGAAATTGCGTTTTCATTACGGACTAACGGAGCGACAATTGCTGAAATATGTTCGTATTGCTAGAAGAGCCAAAGGCTCAACGGGTCAGGTCCTATTGCAATTACTTGAAATGCGTTTGGATAATATTCTTTTTCGATTGGGTATGGCTCCCACTATTCCCGGAGCTAGACAATTAGTGAATCATGGACATATCCGGGTCAATGACCATATGGTAGATATACCAAGTTACCCTTGCAAACCTCAAGATGTGATTACTATAAGAGATCAACAAAGATTGAGAGCTATCATTAAGAAGAATATAGATCTGTTCCAGAGGGATAAATTGCCAAATCATTTGACTTTTCATTCCTTACAATATAAAGGATTCATCAATCAAATAATAGATAGTAAATGGATCAATTTGAAGATTAATGAATTGCTGGTCGTAGAGTATTATTCCCGTCAAGCTTGAATCGAGAATGAAATGAAAGAGAGGGGTGGGTTGGTTGCTGGGCATCTGGAAATTCTGTTCTTCTCCCTTCTTTTTCCCTTCCCCGAAGGAGACATTTTATAATCCTTCCGTACGTTACTTGTTATCTGCGATACTTTTTTTTTATTGCTTCTTAGAATAGAATAGTCTTGACTTTTCCCATACCACGAACCAATGTTCGTTCTATTTTCTCTATTACAAATAGAGGTAGATTGATCCTGGAATTAGGAAATAGTCCTATTGGGATTCAATAGATTGGAAAAACAATGGATGAGAAGAAAATAGATAGTAGGGCGAAGATACGGAAAGAGAGGGATTCGAACCCTCGGTAAGCAGAAGCCTACATAGCAGTTCCAATGCTACGCCTTGAACCGCTCGGCCATCTTTCCTATGAGATCTCTTGGTTCTAATTAAGAAAATGAGTCAATAGCAACTTCCTTACGAAACGAATTCTTTTTGTTCGGGTACGAACAGTTCAATCTTTCGGAAATAAATAGATAATAAATAAGGTAATGATTCAATCCCCCCCCCGGAAAGACGAAAGGACATTTTTTCCAACTTCCTCTTATTTTAGGAAATCCTCAATCATCCCGGTTAATCTGACGTATTCGGATTGCCTAATCAATAATTTAAGACAGATTAACTGATCCATTCCATATTATGATCATATATAGATCTGTAGTGATCATCTTATCAATTGTATAAGAACTAATTCTTTGGCAATGATCCTGTGTCATGATGACTATATTTTCCCGATATTCTTTTATCTATATGGATAAAGCACACAATTGCTGGGTAGGCATTTCATCCTCATTATGCAATGCTCGATCGTTTAACTCTTTCTTTGTTCGGATCATAATCGAACTGGACTTCCCGAGTTTACCCAATCTATTATTCTTTCAATACGAGCCTTTTTCCATTATTATTCATATTACTAATTAACAATTATTCAATTTATTCCCTATCTATTCCCATTTTAAAGAATAGATTGGAATAGATTGGAATAGATTGGAATAGATAGAATGAGAACATATTTACGATTGTAAGGAAATCCATTTTATGGTATTGTGCACCAGAAAAAAATTTCGTTCATGGAATCATTTGCGTAAGGGAATGAAGGAAATTATAAAATCTGTAATTGACTATGCCTAGATCTCAGAGAAATGACAATTTTATTGATAAGACCTTCACAATTGTAGCAGATATCTTATTGCGAATAATCCCGATGGCTCCGGGAGAGAAAGAAGCATTTACCTATTACAGAGATGGTGTGATTTGATATTTTTTCCGTTCTTCTTTTTTGGGGAAAGAAAAGGTAAGGTATTCGGGAATAAAAATTGGGTAAAATAAAACTTACGCTCAGTGAAGGTGAGTTCTGGAGATAGAACAATTCCTTCTGTCGTGTATCCCCGGTCAATGCACCTTTAGATGCTTTCATCTCCTGAGGATTTTAGTACCGAGCGAAAGGTTACACCTATGCAATAGGCCTTGCTTGTATAGTTGAACCTATTTGATAGGCGCGCATGAGGGGAGAAAGCACTACGTATGGAAATCGACAACACAAAAGCTTCGTTATAGCCCATATGCATTACCCTTTTCTGAAGGGTAGTGAGAATGGTTGGGACAACAAACATCCATCTCGTTTGTACTTCGGATACCCTTATAATGGAACCATCGGAGATTGTTGAAGTGATTAATCCCCGGAGAATACAGGGCGTTAAGAACAAAGAAATTGTTAGAGGTTCCATTCCTAGTAGTAAGATCCTTGGTATTTGGAAAAGAATCTTTGCAAGAAGGATGGCTAGAGATTTATTGGAAATACACTAGCCCCTGTTAATTCATAATATTGGGTCATAATCTTTTTTTTTTTTAATTCCACGGATTACTCCCCATATTACCTACTGTAAAGAAAGGAGGAGCCGTATGAGGTGTGAATCTCATGTACGGTTTTGAAGCGGAGATCATTTCAATGGAATGAACGACCGTAACGAATGTCAGCTCAATCGGAAGGGGAATATGCGGAAGCTTTACAAAATTATTATGAAGCTATGCGACTGGAAACTGATCCTTATGATCGAAGTTATATACTATATAATATAGGTCTTGTGCATACAAGTAATGGGGAACATACGAAGGCTTTGGAATATTATTTCCAAGCATTAGAACGGAACCCATCCTTACCACAAGCTCTTAATAATACGGCCTTGATCTGTCATTACGTGCGACTATCTGTACCATAGAATAACTTAGTTAATAACTACTACGAGTAAGGACAAAAGAAAAGGCTTTCTACATATGCACCGTCCCAAGTAACGGTTTTTATCAGCTGTAGCGAAAAAAAGCATCTCTCATAGGAGCCCGAATATGAATAGATAGAGCCTAAATATTCCATGGATAATAAATTCAATTGATGATGGAAGCACCATAAAGATCAATTATTGAAAGAAGGTTCGGGCTGATACGATCAAATCTGCTCATTGACAAGAATCAGGAATCAACTTATGTAATAGAGTTGATCTACTAAGCTATTGAGCAGCGGTGTAGCATCAGATCCTAAAGATGTGAAGTACTCCAGCCAGAGAGTACTCTCCAAAAATTCTATACGGAACTGAGATAGTTACCTTGCAAAAAGACTTTGATTTGGACAATCAATCTGAAGTATAGAAAGAGATATACTTCATCTTTTTGAGGGTAGGAGAAAAGATAGAACCTGATCATTGAATTGATTGGAAGTGAAATCAGAAACTCATGTCATTGACTTTTTTTGGTCCTTTGGTTAATATGAACTCCCAATGAATCATCTCCAATTCTTTGGAATTTTTGGTAGAGGACTAAAGAATAGTGGATTGAGCCGTATGAGGTAGGAAACTCTCAAGTACGGTTCTGAGGGAAGAAAACTTTTCCAAGTTTACCTATCCCGACCGAGGAGAACAGGCCATTCGACAGGGAGATCCTGAAACTGCGGAGGCTTGGTTCGATCAAGCTGCTGAGTATTGGGAACAAGCTATAGCACTTGCTCCGGGCAATTACATCGAAGCACAAAATTGGTTAAAGATTACAGGACGCTTTGGAGAATGAGAGTTTCTATTATTAGGAAATCATTTTCATAATTGAATATCTGACTCGAAATCAATGGGATTTTTCCAGAATATTTCCAAAAATTAGATTCTATTTCCTCGACATCTTATAGAAATCTATTTACAATATAAAAAGAATACCTTTTCTGATTCTGGATTGTTGATGGATCTTCTTAATAGGGGTAAAATCCATCCGGAGATGTTTTTCATTAATGATCCATGAATAACGATTTATAATGGATGGCCTTTTATATGGGACATACGGAGGAGTATCAATAGATGGATAAATAAATATATATATATCCATATATACAGATATCTTTATTTATCCATCTAGAAACGGTGTAATAATCACCGTTGCTTTTAAAATTACAAAAAAAAGGCTTTTTTCATGAAAAAATACAAAAAAAAGGCTTTTTTCATGAAAAAAGCCTTTCGTCCATTGGGCACCTCAAGACATATGTCATAATATTATTGAGGACCTGCCTCAGATTGACTCCCGTATCATATCGCTCCAGTCATAAACTAGAAAATAAAGGGAGAAACGAGTTGAGATATATCTCTCGTAAGTTCACTAATTGCTATTGGCAGGTTTCTTATTATTTAAGTCCCATCCGAAAAGAGGAGAAATCAATGACCATTCGTTCACCGGAAACAGAAGTAAAGAAAGTAAAGGTCGAAGTGGATAGAGATACTGTAAAAACATCTTTTGAAAAATGGGCCAAACCTGGTCATTTCTCAAGGACGTTAGCTAAAGGCCCTGATACTACCACTTGGATCTGGAACTTACATGCTGATGCTCACGATTTTGATAGCCATACTAATAATTTGGAAGATATTTCTCGCAAAGTCTTTAGCGCTCATTTTGGTCAACTAGCCATCATCTTTATTTGGCTAAGTGGGATGTACTATCACGGCGCTCGTTTCTCCAATTATGAAGCATGGCTGGCTGATCCCACTCACATCAAACCCAGTGCCCAAGTAGTTTGGCCAATAGTAGGCCAAGAAATATTGAATGGGGATGTAGGTGGAGGTTTTCGAGGGATACAAATAACCTCTGGGTTCTTCCAGCTTTGGCGAGCATCTGGAATAACCAGTGAATTACAACTTTACTGCACTGCAATTGGTGCATTGATCTTTGCAGCGTTAATGCTTTTTGCTGGTTGGTTTCATTATCACAAAGCTGCCCCAAAATTGGTTTGGTTCCAGGAAGTAGAATCCATGTTGAACCATCATTTAGCAGGGTTACTAGGACTTGGATCTCTATCTTGGGCAGGACACCAAATACACGTCTCTCTACCCATTAACCAACTTCTAGACGCTGGAGTGGATCCTAAAGAGATACCACTTCCTCATGAATTTATTTTCAATCCCGATCTTTTGGCTCAACTTTATCCCAGTTTTGCTAAGGGAGTGACCCCATTTTTCACCCTGAATTGGTCGGAATATTCAGACTTTTTGACTTTTCGTGGAGGATTAAATCCAGTAACGGGGGGTCTGTGGTTGACCGATACTGCGCATCATCATTTGGCTATTGCAGTTCTTTTCCTGATAGCCGGTCATATGTATAAGACCAATTGGCGCATTGGCCATAACCTCAAGGACCTTTTAGAAGCTCATAAGGGTCCATTTACGGGGGAGGGCCATAAAGGTCTTTACGAGATCTTAACTACCTCGTGGCATGCTCAGCTAGCTGTTAACCTAGCTATGTTAGGATCTTTAACTATTGTTGTAGCTCACCACATGTATGCGATGCCTCCTTATCCATACCTAGCTATTGATTATGGTACCCAACTCTCTCTGTTCACACATCATATGTGGATTGGTGGGTTTATCATAGTTGGCGCTGCTGCACATGCAGCGATTTTTATGGTAAGAGACTATGATCCGACTACTCAATACAACAATTTATTAGATCGCGTTCTTAGACATCGTGATGCAATTGTATCACACCTCAACTGGGTATGTATATTCTTAGGTTTCCATAGTTTTGGTCTTTATATTCATAATGATACTATGAGCGCTCTAGGACGTCCTCAAGATATGTTCTCAGATACTGCTATACAATTACAACCTATCTTTGCGCAATGGATACAAAACACTCATGCTTTAGCACCTGGTTCAACAGCTCCTGGTGCAACAGCGAGTACCAGCTTAACCTGGGGAGGTGGTGATTTGGTGACAGTAGGTTCCAAAGTGGCTTTGTTACCAATTCCATTAGGAACCGCGGATTTTTTGGTACATCACATTCATGCATTTACTATCCATGTGACTGTTTTAATCCTACTTAAAGGTGTTCTATTTGCCCGTAGCTCCCGTTTAATACCTGATAAAGCGAATCTGGGTTTTCGCTTTCCTTGTGATGGACCTGGTAGAGGAGGAACATGTCAAGTATCTGCCTGGGATCATGTCTTCCTTGGTTTATTCTGGATGTACAATGCAATTTCGGTAGTAATATTCCATTTCAGCTGGAAAATGCAGTCCGATGTTTGGGGTAATATAAATGATCAGGGAGTGGTAACTCATATTACGGGAGGAAACTTTGCACAAAGTTCCATTACGATTAACGGGTGGCTCCGTGACTTTCTATGGGCACAAGCCTCTCAAGTGATCCAATCTTATGGTTCTTCATTATCTGCATATGGTCTTTTATTTTTAGGTGCTCATTTTGTTTGGGCCTTCAGTTTAATGTTCTTATTCAGCGGCCGTGGGTATTGGCAAGAACTCATTGAATCTATTGTTTGGGCCCATAACAAATTGAAGGTTGCTCCTGCTATCCAGCCCAGAGCCTTGAGCATTGTACAGGGACGTGCTGTAGGAGTAGCTCATTACCTTCTGGGTGGAATCGTCACAACATGGGCGTTCTTCCTGGCAAGAATTATTGCAATAGGATAAAGGCTAGGAGGATTTGAAAAGTATATGGCATCAAGATTTCCAAAGTTCAGCCAAGGCTTGGCCCAGGACCCAACTACTCGTCGTATTTGGTTCGGTATTGCGACCGCACATGACTTTGAGAGTCATGATGATATTACCGAAGAACGCCTTTATCATAAAATTTTTGCTTCCCATTTTGGTCAGTTGGCAATAATCTTTCTGTGGACCTCTGGTAATTTGTTCCATGTGGCTTGGCAAGGCAATTTTGAAGCATGGGTACGCGATCCCTTACATGTAAGACCCATTGCTCATGCAATTTGGGATCCTCATTTTGGTCAACCAGCTATAGAAGCCTTTACCCGAGGAGGTGCTCCCGGTCCGGTCAATATTGCTTATTCCGGTGTTTATCAGTGGTGGTATACAATTGGCTTACGCACTAACGAAGATCTTTATGCTGGAGCTCTTTTCTTGCTATTTCTTTCTGTCATCTTTTTAATAGCGGGTAGGTTACATCTACAACCTAAATGGAGACCAAGTGTTTCATGGTTCAAAAATGCCGAATCCCGTCTCAATCATCATTTGTCAGGACTCTTCGGAGTCAGTTCTCTAGCTTGGACAGGGCATTTAGTTCATGTCGCTATTCCTGAATCAAGGGGAGTGCACGTCAGATGGGATAATTTTTTGGATGTATTACCACATCCCGAAGGTTTAGAACCGCTTTTCACAGGTCAGTGGAATCTTTATGCTCAAAATCCTGATTCTAGTAGTCACTTATTCGGTACCTCCCAAGGGGCGGGAACTGCTATTCTAACTCTTCTAGGAGGATTCCATCCACAAACTCAAAGTTTATGGCTGACTGATATGGCTCATCATCATTTAGCTATTGCATTTGTTTTTTCAATTGCTGGTCATATGTATAGAACCAACTTTGGGATTGGTCACAGTATGGAAGATATTTTGGAGGCACATGTTCCTCCAGGAGGCCAATTAGGACGCGGACATAAGGGTCTTTATAACACAATCAATAATTCTCTTCATTTTCAATTGGGTCTTGCTTTAGCTTCTTTGGGGGTTATAACTTCCTTGGTAGCTCAACACATGTATTCTTTACCCGCTTATGCATTCATAGCACAAGACTTCACCACCCAAGCTGCATTATATACTCATCATCAATACATTGCCGGGTTCATTATGACAGGAGCCTTTGCTCATGGAGCTATATTCCTCATTAGGGATTATAATCCGGAACAGAATAAGGATAATGTATTGGCGAGAATGTTGGAGCAGAAAGAAGCTATAATATCTCATCTTAGTTGGGTTAGTTTATTACTAGGTTTCCATACCTTGGGACTTTATGTCCATAATGATGTTATGCTTGCTTTCGGTACTCCAGAAAAACAAATCTTGATCGAGCCCATATTTGCTCAGTGGATACAATCTGCTCATGGTAAGACGTTATATGGTTTCGATATACTCCTATCTTCAACAAGTGGTCCAGCATTCGAGGCAAGTAAGAGCATATGGTTACCCGGTTGGTTAAATGCTATTAATGATAATAATAATTCATTGTTCTCAACAATTGGTCCTGGAGACTTTTTGGTTCATCATGCTATTGCTCTAGGTTTGCATACAACTACATTGATCCTAGTTAAAGGTGCTTTGGATGCGCGTGGTTCCAGGTTAATGCCAGATAAAAAAGATTTTGGTTATAGTTTTCCTTGCGATGGTCCGGGACGGGGCGGTACTTGCGATATCTCGGCCTGGGATGCTTTTTATTTAGCAGTTTTCTGGATGTTGAATACTATTGGATGGGTTACTTTCTATTGGCATTGGAAGCATATAACATTATGGCAGGGTAATGTAGCACAATTTAATGAGTCTTCCACTTATTTAATGGGATGGTCAAGAGATTATCTATGGTTAAATTCTTCACAACTTATTAACGGATACAATCCTTTTGGTATGAACAGTTTATCTGTTTGGGCGTGGATGTTCTTATTCGGGCATCTTGTTTGGGCTACTGGATTTATGTTCCTTATTTCCTGGCGTGGATATTGGCAGGAACTGATCGAAACTCTTGCATGGGCCCATGAACGCACGCCTTTAGCTAATTTAGTTCGATGGAGAGACAAGCCAGTAGCCCTTTCCATTGTTCAAGCACGATTAGTTGGATTAGCTCACTTTTCCGTAGGTTATATATTCACTTATGCAGCTTTTTTAATTGCCTCTACATCAGGTAAATTTGGTTAATTCTTCTTCATCAATTTCTCTGTGGGGTATTGTCATTGTATCAATGACAATACCCCACGGAGAAAAAGTAATCAATATAATATTACTCCATCTAAAATCTGATCTATATTTTGATTCCTGGTAGGTAATAGTACCGACTGAACTATTATGGCGAGAAAGAGTCTCATTCAGAGAGAGAAGAAGAGACAAGCACTGGAACGGAAATATCATTTAATTCGTCAATCTTTGGAGGAAAAAAGCAAAGTGTCATCATTGGATGACAAATGGGAAATTCATAGAAAATTGCAATCTTCACCGCGTAATAGTGCACCTACACGTCTCCATCGACGTTGTTCTTCGACTGGAAGACCTAGAGCCAACTATCGAGACTTTGGATTGTCCGGACACATACTCCGTGAGATGGCCCACGCATGTTTATTGCCCGGGATAACAAAATCGAGTTGGTAGGAAAAGCAAAAAAGTAATTGAAGTTTATTGTGATAATGGGATATAGTACCCCTATCCCTATATAGGGATAGGGGTACTATATCCCATTATTGTTTTGTGTACCCATTCTGATTATGATATAAATCAATGGTGCGGAGTAGAGTAGTCTGGTAGCTCGCAAGGCTCATAACCTTGAGGTCACGGGTTCAAATCCTGTCTCCGCCAGACCAGAACATACGAAGTATTTTGGTCCGGAAAGGATTGCTCTCTCACTTATAATTAAACTTATAATTGAATTATAAGTGAGGAAAAGAAAAGAAACGATCAATACATGAACTATTCTTTTTCATATTCTATGTGAAGGGCGGGTAGCGGGGATCGAACCCGCATCTTCTCCTTGGCAAAGAGAAATTTTACCATTCAACCATACCCGCATTCAATTATATGAATATATATATTCATATAATTGAAATGGAAAATACATATATGTTCAATCCCATTCGTAAGTAGATACCATTTTTGAATGGTCCAATTATTAATTAAATTAAGGATATGGAAAACCCCTCCTCCTTGGGCCTGAAGTAAAAGGCCCTTCAGAAAAGCTATAAAGCCCTCCGGGAGGAGGGGGGGGGAGTGTGAACCTAAAACATCTAGAACATATCTAAGATATGAAAGAATTAAGGATACCTACAAAAAGGACTGATCCGATCCATAATGATACACCCGAAAATACAACATTTTTGCTACTTGACCAACCATCGGGAGAGGCAAGTGCAACAGGTACACCAATCACTAGTAAAAATGAAATAGCAATTAATGCAAACACAGCCGATTGGAAAGCAATAGTCATGGTTGTGATCTTACAAGCTCCCAACAGATTGAATAGACTATACCATCCGATCCCCAATTTTAAATTCTGATCAAATGCACTATGGAAAGGAAAGGATTTGACCAGAAATTGATCGAGCTTTCAAACTTTTTCAATTTGATATTTGAGTGTGAGAGGAGAGGGAAATTCGTTTCTTTTTTTTTTTTTCCATTCCAGATGATGAAAAATCATCATATATATGTCACAGGTATAGTTGGTATCGACCCGACTTTATGCTTATAGTTAGGGATTATCCGAAGGGGTAGAATAGAAGTTGTCCCCGGGAGAGATGGCCGAGTGGTTAATGGCTCCGGTCTTGAAAACCGGTATAGATAAAAAAACTATCGAGGGTTCGAATCCCTCTCTCTCCTTTTGTTTTTCAACAATTGCATTTACCGGTCCAATAAAAAAAAAAAGAGAATAGCTCGGCTGTATATAGCCGAGCTACAAGGATCCAGTTGGAAAAAGAGTATTTGAAAAGACTCCTATCCCGCCGATATGGGAGATAGATGTAATGAAATTGAATCGATTTTTCTTCCATCTGGTTTGATCTATTGTTTCAGTTAAGAGGAGTCATGGAAAGGACAGGTTCGAAATCACGATCAATCCCTTTCTCAAATCCTGCTGCAGCTGCACGAGCCCTTCCCGCATGCCACAAATGACCTACGAAGAAGAAAAATCCTAGAACGAAATGGGAGGTGGATAACCAACTTCGGGGAGAGACATAATTCACCGCATTGATTTCGGTAGCTACACCACCCACAGAATTTAAAGAACCTAAAGGAGCATGAGTCATATATTCTGCTGAACGTCGTTCCTGCCAAGGCTGTATGTCTTTTCTCAACTTGCTCAGATCCAAACCATTAGGGCCCCTTAGGGGTTCCAACCAAGGAGCACGGAGATCCCAAAAACGCATCGTTTCCCCTCCAAAGATAATTTCTCCAGTCGGAGAACGCATAAGGTATTTACCTAAACCAGTAGGTCCTTGGGCAGACCCCACACTAGCTCCAAGACGTTGGTCTCTAACTAAAAAAGTAAACGCTTGAGCTTGAGAGGCTTCTGGGCCGGTGGGCCCATAAAATTCACTGGGATAAACGGTATTGTTGAACCAAACAAAACAACAAGCAATAAAACCAAAGAGGGATAGAGCCGCTAAACTATAGGACAAATAAGCTTCTCCGGACCATACGAATGCACGGCGAGCCCATGCAAAAGGTTTGGTTAAGATATGCCAGATACCACCGAAGATACAAATGGAACCTAACCATACATGTCCTCCAATTACATCTTCTAGATTGTCCACGCTAACGATCCATCCTTCTCCTCCGAAAGGAGATTTCAGTAAATAACCAAATATAGCACTTGGGTTAAGTGTCGGGTTCGTAATTTTTCTTACATCTCCACCGCCGGGAGCCCAAGTATCATATACACCTCCAAAATACAAAGCTT
>Ga0213495_10000001_pt1:0-27500 | contig 69280 bp, 45 predicted proteins | sample Lodgepole_Yose_1_FD_150982 | JGI IMG/M metagenome (GOLD analysis project Ga0213495, IMG submission 150982) | Leaf-associated microbial communities from Pinus contorta in Yosemite National Park, California, United States - Lodgepole_Yose_1 | ecosystem: Host-associated > Plants >... | reverse complement strand
AGGCTTGGTGGGAAATCGTACATCTAGAAGAGATCTTATAAATAAATATGTAGAAGCCTGTCCAATGCCCGTAATAGAAGTATTACCTATTATTGAGGATATCCGAGTTTCCAGAGTAAAGGGTAAAACCTTATTTGAAATGGTTGGATCTGAACCATCCCTTAACTATGTTTGTAATTATTATCTAGGCATAGCAGATCAAATATTGTCCCAACCAGAAGGTATTGTCCCAAAAGAGATTCCAGATCGGGAATTATTCAGTTTACTCTCTGATCTTTATCTAAATCCCATTGGTGGTGGGGGACAGAAAAAAAATAAGAAGGAAATTTTACTTGGGTTTACGAGGATTTAAAATCAACAATTTCTCCACTTCTCCACAATTTGTTGTCAATTTGTTGTCAATTTGTTGACAATTGGATTATTTCTTGTTATAATCCTTTTGTGTTACTAGTATTTTTATTCCTTATTTATTTTACTTATTTCTCCTTAGCCTTTTATTCCCTCCCGATTATGTCGACAAAAATTGTTGAAACTATAACGCTTGAATGTGAAACGGGAAATTATCACAGCTTTTGTCCTATTAGCTGTGTATCCTGGTTGTATCAAAAGATTGAAGACAGTTTCTTTTTAGTAGTAGGCACAAAAACATGTGGTTATTTTCTCCAAAATGCACTTGGAGTTATGATTTTTGCAGAACCCCGCTATGCCATGGCAGAATTAGAAGAAGGAGATATATCGGCACATTTGAACGATTATGAGGAATTGAAAACGCTTTGTATTCGGATAAGAAAAGATAGAGACCCCAGCGTCATCATATGGATAGGTACCTGTACTACAGAAATAATAAAAATGGATTTGGAAGGTATGGCACCCAAATTGGAATATGAAATTGGAGTGCCAATTCTAGTGGCAAGAGCAAATGGACTGGATTATGCTTTTACTCAGGGGGAAGATACTGTCTTAGCTGTAATGGCACATCGTTGTCCAGACCAAGAATTCCCCATTGGTGAATCAAAAGAAACTAAAAAAAAATTATTTCCTTTTCCTCTTCTGAAGGAAAATAATTTGGTGGAATATGCAAATCATCCTCCCTTAGTTATTTTTGGGTCTTTACCCTCGAATTTGGTTTCTCAGCTTGATACAGAATTAAGACGCCAATTCATCAAGGTATCAGGTTGGTTGCCCGCTCAGAGATATGCCGATCTTCCTTCACTGGGTGATGGAGTTTATGTTTGTGGGGTTAACCCATTTCTTAGTCGTACAGCAACAACTTTGATAAGACGAAAAAAATGCGAATTAATCGTAGCTCCTTTTCCTATTGGTCCGGACGGAACGCGTGCTTGGATCGAAAGGATTTGTCCTGTATTTGGTATTGAGGCCCAGAGTCTGGAGGAAATAGAGGAACGGATATGGGAGAGTTTAAAAGATTATCTTGATTTGGTACGCGGAAAATCTGTCTTTTTCATGGGAGATAATCTAATAGAAATATCTATAGCCAGATTCTTAATCAGATGTGGTATGATCGTTTATGAAATTGGTATTCCATATTTGGATAAACGGTATCAAGCTGCTGAATTAGCGCTTTTAAAAAAAACATGTATAAGAATGTGTATGCCCATACCACGGATTGTAGAGAAACCTGATAATTCGAATCAGATACGACGTATGCGCGAGCTAAAACCCGACCTAGCAATCACCGGAATGGCTCATGCTAACCCGTTAGGGGCGAGAGGAATTGGTACTAAATGGTCAGTTGAATTTACTTTTGCCCAGATTCATGGATTTGCCAATGCGAGAGATGTACTAGAATTGGTTACCCGACCTCTGCGACGTAACGAGAACTTAGATAACTTGGATCGGACCACCCTTGTTCGAAAGAACAACAAGTAATATACTTTTTGTTGTTGCGAAATAAGATAGAAAGTTGCGAAATAAGATAGAAAGTTGCGAAATAAGATAGAAAGTTGCGAAATAAGATAGAAATATGATAATATATATATGAATCATATGTAATAGATAACTTGGATCGGACCACCCTTGTTCGAAAGAACAACAAGTAATATACTTTTTGTTGTTGCGAAATAAGATAGAAAGTTGCGAAATAAGATAGAAAGTTGCGAAATAAGATAGAAATATGATAATATATATATGAATCATATGTAATAGATAACTTGGATCGGACCACCCTTGTTCGAAAGAACAACAAGTAATATACTTTTTGTTGTTGCGAAATAAGATAGAAATATGATAATATATATATGAATCATATGTAATATCCAGAATTAGAATATTTGTTAGAAATCAATTATATTAAATCAATTCATCATAAAAATAATTGTTTGACCAAGGTCAAAAGGAGGAACGTATCGTATGTTAAGAGAACTAAGTCTACTATGGGGTCCATTGTCCTCATGGGTAGAAGTTTCAGGCCCGATGATAATATTTGGACTATATTATGGCTTTCTTGCTACATTGCCTTTTGGTCCCTCTAAAATATATTCCACGAGATCCTTCCTTTTGGGAAAACCTCGCTATGGTCTAATAGCTATCAGTGGTTCTCTTACGGGACAATTAATAGGATTTTTATCCATGTATTCTGCGCCCTTTTATGCAGCACTTTGGAAACCTTATGCAATAACTTTATTAGTCGTACCATATATGTTCTTTCGTTTTTTCCAAATTATGGAAAAACCTTCAAGTTCTGAATCTCCGCACCTCATGAATTCGATCAACAATCCAAAAGCTCTAAGTCTATTTATGGATGGTCTAATGCTTCAATTGTTGAATCCCATTCTTTTAGCAAATCCCGTATTAACAAGACTGGTGAACCTCTTTCTTTTTCGTTACAGCCCTAATATATCCTTTATGATAAGTGGTCTTTGCGGTTGGTTGGGCGGTCATATTCTATTAACAATTTTTATAAAATTGGTATCTTTCCGTATAGAGCGTAATTCACTTATCGATTATACTTTATTAAGACGTTATATCAATCAAACCTTTAGTTTACTTATTCTTTTTTATTGTTTGTTATATTTGGGTAGAGCCCCATTACCTCTTCTTAAAGGTAAAAATGATGAATACAAAAATGTCCGCTCTGTGACTATGGCTAGATATGACCGCTCCGTGGCTATAGATCAACAAAAACAAAAAATTGAAGTACTTATAAAAGAAAAGCTGCCATTGATCCAATTAAAGTTCTTACAGCAACCATGGCCCATTATGTGCTTTGATCATAATAGGGTTTATCAACCGATACGATATATCGGAAATAGCTCATTAACTCGCCTAGGTCCTGTGAGGACCGAAGTCTCTCAATATTTTTTTGGCGCATACTCAAGTGATGGAAAAAAAAGAATCTCTTTTACGTTTTTACCTAGTGTATTGGTCCTTGGGGAAAAGCTCAGTAAATATAGAGATCTTTTAGATACTTCTTGCTCATCTGAGGATCCTTATTATAGATGGAATCATATCATGAAAAGAAAAAGAGATTCTTTAGGGAATGAATTTTCGGATCGAGTGAAAGCTCTAAGCCATGGATCTCCCGCTGAAAATGTTATAGAAAGGAGAGTGAAATTCTCCAATTCTAAGGGGGATTCTTTTACTGAAATGTATGATCCATTCCTTAATGGGGCATTCCGTGGAACAATAAACCCATTTGAGTCCCCCCAAATGCTGAACGATTCGATCATTTCGAATCTTTCGGATTTCATAGAGATATCTATTCCATTTGGGTATAGGTACCATATCTCTTATCTTTGGCAGGAATTGGAAAGCGAAAGCTTTCAACTACCCTTACCCTGGGAGCCCTTACCTACAGATGCTGTTCGTTCGCTTATCCCGATCACTCCATCTATAGTTTTTTCAAATGTCCCGATCACTAAAGACTTGCCCTCTGATCCGATCCCAGAACTCAATCCAAGATATTGGTTGGCATTAGCCTTGAGATCATCCAATTTTAATTTACCGCGGCAAATAGCTTCATGTAATGGACGGATCTACGCAACCTATTTAGTTTATATTTTCAACAAAGTTGGCCGTGAAAAAGCTCGGCCCACAACTTTCATACCAATAGACTTGGTTCTTTCTATTTTTAAAAAGGAAAATCTTTTCGTTTACGAGACTTTGCTTTTCCTTTTCGAGTGTTTGTCGCAACATGAGTGGGCAACACTAATAAATTCTCCCGTGACTTTATTATCTTTGGATGATTCACTTCAAAAGAAAGATTTTATTGACCTTTACAGGGAAATACTATTAAATGAACCTCCCCAAATTAGAGAAATTCGGAAACATGTGCCTCGATGGTCATCTGGTTTGAGGATAGGTGAATATGATGACGTAGACCCAATTCTATTACCATCGAATAGGATTCTTTCAAGAAAGGTCAAAGATGCGATGACCTTTGATATTGGGCAAAGACGAATAGGAGCAGTTCAAAACCGTTATTCTGCCGAGGCAGATTATCGTCGGAACTTAATCAAAGGATCCATACGTGCTAAAAGACGGAAAATTCTGATATGGGAAAGGGTACAACCGAATGTACATTCCCTTTTATTTTTGAAAAGAAAAGAAATACCCGCTTATCCTAAAGATTATTATGACACGTCCGATTCTGGTAGAGTGGATAAGGAACAAATCGAGGAAGAAGTTAGGGAAAAAATCCAGATAGTCGAAGATCCATTATCCCAGCAGACAATTGCTGAGTCCTTATGTTTAACGTGGCCAGAATTGAACTATTTAAGAAGTTTATTATTAAAGGCTCAATCAAATATTAGAAAAAAGATGATATTACCCTCACTTATTATAGCCAAAAATATGGGTCGTATTTTATTATTTCAAGCCTCCGAATTTTCCAAAGATTGGGAAGAAATGAGGAGAGAAATGCATGTCATATGTGATTCTGATGGTACCGATTTTTCTGAAACAACATTCCCAGACAAATGGGAAACACAAGGTATGCAGATAAAGCTTCTATTTCCTTTTCGTTTGAAGCCTTGGCATAGATCCAAACCCCAATCTGCAAAAAGATTGCGTTGGAGTTATTTAACGACCCTTGGATTAGAAACTGACAGACCTTTCGGTGATCCAAGCTCAAAGCTAGGAATTTTTTCCAAATTTTTAAAACCCATCTTCAAAAAAGTGAAGAGACGATTGATGGGATCTACAGGAAGAAGACGCGTTCCACAAGTTGGATATATAGACAAGAGTGAACTTAATGACCGGATACAAAATAAATTACTAGGTGAGACTACCCCTATGGGTAGTGCAAATGATTCATCCGAAGTTAATGATCAATTTGGGTATGAAACCCAAACCATTATTTTGAAAGATCAATATTATTTGATGACCACAATGAAAGAGCAGATCGAATCTATCGCGATCATAAATAGCTCTCCTATCACTGGAATGTCTCTGGTGGATTCAGAGATTCATACCGGATCGAAGGGAAGTTTTAACATATTGGGATCAACATTAAAAAAACGATGGGTTCATATTCGGCGAATACCTGGTTTATTTCGAAATAAAAGTGTCCAATTAATCAGAAAAAGTTTCTATTCAATTAAATTTTTTATCAAAAGAATGGACCGAGATCTCTTACCAAGTGTTCTTAATTTAATTGCGTCAAATATCAAATTTTGGATTCAATCCGCTTGGATTCGATCCACGAGGAATATAACAACAATTTACGGACGAATATTCATTATCAATAAAGATATTTCAAGAATAAATAGAGGTAAAATTACCAACTACTATTCAATCAACGAAAAAATACAAGATTTTGAAATTCGTCCTGGTCGAAACATGTTCTCAATGTCCCAAGCATATATATTTCACAAGATATGGCAGATAAGGGCATTAGATATACAAAGAATATTGGATCACGAAAAACCACAAGATCTGAAAGAGAATGACTGGAAACAATGGTTGAGATGTTTTGACCGGTACAATTTATCCCCACAGATATGGTCTAGGATAAACCCAAATAAATGGAGAAATAGAGTAAATAAGCAATGTACGTGTTCTGAAGAACGATTCATTCCTTATGAAAAACAAGAAGATTCTATATTTGCGACTGTCATGGAGCCGTTTTTGGGACTACTTCGGAAAATGAACAAACGTTACAGATACGATCTCTTATCATATAGTTATCTCAATTCTACAAAAGATTCGTATATTATCAATTTTACAGATATTCCCGGACCACCAGTACAACCTGCTATACCAGATGAGCGGGATATTACCGCTCGTGAAAGAATTATCAGGGAAAATTTGATTAATGATATTATCGAGGAGGATTTGAAGGGTACCGATTTCAATATCGTGAATGGTCCTCGTTCTACTGTTGATATTTACGATGCTATACGTTCTTGTTATTACGATCATACAACAAGTATTGACAGGCAAAATAAAAAGACTGATCTTACTACGAATCAGCAGGGGATTGACGAGACGCGAAGAGACAATGTTGGCATTTATGAAAATAAATCGAAATTAATACCAGGAAATTCACTTTTACGGAAAGAACGAGAGCGGAAAAAGATAGAGGAAGAAGAACGGAAGGAAACAACAAATGTTCTAGAACAAATAATAGGTATTAGATCAGGATCAGATGTTCAGAACCAACGAGTAAAAGATGGTCAAGATCAAAAGGGTAAAGTAGAAGATCAAAAGGGTAAAGTAGAAGATCAAAAGGGTCAAGTAGAAGATCAAGATGGTCAAGTAGAAGATCAAGATGGTCAAGTAGAAGATCAAGATGGTCAAGTAGAAGATCAAGATGGTCAAGTAGAAGATCAAGATGGTCAAGTAGAAGATCAAGATGGTCAAGATGGTGAAGATGGTGATGGTGAAGTAGAAAATGGTGGAGATGGTGAAGATGGTGAAGATGGTGAAGATGGTGATGGTGAAGTAGACGATGGTGATGGTGAAGATGGTGAAGATGGTGAAGATGGTGAAGATGGTGAAGACGATGGTGATGGTGAAGTAGACGATGGTGAAGATGGTGAAGATGGTGAAGATGGTGAAGATGGTGAAGATGATGGTCAAGTAGAAAATGTTCAAGACGGTCAAAATGTTCAAGACGGTCAAAATGTTCAAGACGGTCAAAATGTTCAAAATGTTCAAAATGTTCAAAATGTTCAAAATGTTCAAAATGTTCAAAATGTTCAAAATGTTCAAAATGGTCAAAATAGTCAAGTAGAAGATCAAGTAGAAGATCAAGAAACTGATGGAAAGAAAAAAACTAATAAAGGTCTTTTTCAATGCAAACTAGTAGGCGTTCTAGGGAAAAAACGTTTATTCTATCTGGCGAATATTTGCAGGGTTATATCCGGAATGAAGGATCCGGGAACATATCTTCGGATCCAAGAGGGAAATATTGACCTGAGTCTAATGGCCTTTTGCATTGCTATTCAGAAGAATAGCAGTGCAAATAAAATATCGAAAAAACTTGCTCTTCAGAGGAATGTTCGGGGAAAGGTACGCAATTACAATGAAATAAGGGAAGAGAAAAAAATAATGGTCTTCCAACCATATCGTTTAAAAAGGATAGTGGATGACCAATTCCTGATGTATAAAATCGTAAGTATTTCATTGAAGTCTAAAAAAAGAGCCGGGGAATGGATAGATGGAGATTTTTATGATGGATCTGTGCAACGCGGGAAAATTCTGGGGGATGAAAAAAATATTTTTAGTTCCCTCAATTTAGAAGATCTTTTGCTTCCAAAACGTCGTAGAGAATTTCGAATCTTGAATCGGTTTGATCTGGAGAACGATCATGTAGGATTTTCCAATGGAAAAGACATACAAAATGATGAAGAACTCATGGGAAGAGACCAACATCTTAGTGTAGATAAAACACAAAAAATTAAACGTTTTCTTTGGCCTAGTTATCGATTAGAGGATATTATTTGCATGAATAGATTTTGGTTCAATACAAATGATGGGAGTCGATCCGCGATGTTGAGAATACGTATGTATCCCCTAATGGATTGATTCAATGGAGTTTCAGTATATGGCAAAAATTGAACCAATCTGTTCGTTCTGTTTCATCAATGTGAAAAGATTCTACATCTCGTATCATATTTTGCCATAGGTTAAAACCAGATGTTCCTCCAAGAAGATAGGAAGAATCCGACCATTTTTTCTTAAATGGTCGGACGGAACGAATCAGAATTATTATATGAACCATGAAAATGAAAGAATGGATCTAATTCTTTTTTCTGACTCGAAAAAAAATTAAGCCCTGGAAAAATTTGTGTTTTTTTATGATCAAAAATTTGTCCATTAGTTCATCTCTTATTCCCGATAAACAGAGAGGATCTGTTGAATCTCAGGTATTTTATTTAACCAATCGGGTCCTAATACTTACCCAGCATCTGCAATTGCACGGAAGAGACTATTCATCCCAAAGGGGTTTGTGGAAAATTTTGAGCAAACGTAAGCAACTTCTGGTTTATCTATACAAGAGGGATAAACTTCGTTACGATGATTTGATTGGTCAATTGGGTATCCGTGGGCTAAAAACCCGTTAATTTCGAAGTTTTCAATTCCAATCCAATTTTTAGAGATCCCGGATCCAGTCGTTCTTTTTTCTTTTTATTTTTCTCATTTAGAAAACGAATCGAAGAGGGGTTACACATGATCATGCTTGCTGAAAGACCCCCTGATGGTAAGTATGGGTCCTCATTATCCATCGATACACGTTGTTCTTCGACTTATTGCTAGATGGTAAAGATTTTATTGGCTGTGAACCTCTATCAGATTATTTACATAGGGGGGGGGGAGGAAGCAAATTGTTTAGAACCGAACAATATCTCCCCTATGTAACGCAATGGGATTATTGCGCTACTATGTTCGCAGAGGCAATAAAGTTAAATGCGCCGAAAAGATCGATCGGGAAATATGTATCCCAAAGGGCTAGCTATAGCAGAGTGATTATGCTAAAGTTGGGTTGTATAGCTTTTTTTATAGCCTGGTTTTTTTTCATGGCGAATATCGATGCTCAAACTTTTTATTCTTATATTTTCCAAAAACTCCATTCTCTTCTATTTTTGGAGATAGGGACATGATATATGATCTATTTCTGCTACAGGTATGCGAATGATGCATGATAATTATATCACATGAATCGTTTACCTATGACTATTAAATCTCCCTATAAAAAACTGATCTCCCATCCCCGATTTCGTGGATGAATACACTTCGGATTCTTTCAAAGTATTGCTTGTGGAGTATGCGTTTATGCCTGATTAATCCACCCGTTGTTGATTGGAAAAACGAACGATTGGTAATTTATAGTATTTATTCTGGAATTTGTATCTTTCGTGAAAATTGTGTTGAGTATTGTTCATCAAATTTTCTTTTTATGATTGAAGAATATGAACTCCCGACCTATGTATGATCGTCATGAATGAAATTATGATTATATTGCTCCGGGACGTTTACCAATATCGGTGATCGAAGATTCGAGAATTAAAACAATTCAAAGTTTAACTTGTCTGTCCAAAGGAACTATGGACGAACATTCTGACCGATTAAAGAATTTCTACCAATTCTTCAGATTCAGTTTGGATTCGATCAGAGAGGACTGATGGGTCGAGACCATACCTTTTTTCCGGATGGATCATAAATTAGGATCAGGATATTTATAATTTGATTAAGAATGTCACATGTATTATTGATCAGAGTCTATTATCAACCAACGGAATTATAGACCAGTTCATGTAATTCCCAGATCCATTGAAATACAAATATTTCAATCCGATTAGGTATGTGGATAAGGTCACTTTTTTTTAGTGAATGCGATCATGAGTCAGAATATTGGAAATTCTCGCGCACATAATGAATCCACCTGGATATCTTTTTCGTCTAATAAGTATGATGAGAAGTATAATTCTATTCCTGATCTTATAATAGAAGATCATTAGATAATGGAAAATAACAAACTAAATATAACTTTTGTATCTGAGAAGATAAAGGTATAAGGGGTTGATCTATTATGCTCGAGCATACACTTATTCGAGTTCGAGGTGCTTTCGTCATTATCTATTGGTATTACGAGTCGAAACATGGTTAGAGCACTTATGTGTCGCCAATACTGCATACGGTCGATTCAAATTCAGTAGCATATTCGGATTATCTTAAAATATAGCCAGGGGCATCTTATCGATCTTTGTTATTGTAGACGCTGAAACAGCTATTTTATCAGCTACTGACATCGTATCATATAATCAATTCGTATCGATCAATTTCATTTGTCGAAATGGTGATGAAGTCTCGTATATCGGTATATCTCAGAAGATATTTATATTCTATATGACCAGAATCTATAAAAATAGATATAGTATTACGGTCGATCAAAAACATGATTGATCCATATAAAAATCATTAGGAAAATTACCTGTCATGATTGGACCATATTCGAGGTGATCTGGGGGGATCGAAATGATCCAAAAAAATACAGATCGGTTCCAAATATAATGGAGATTACAATTATTGATTCGTTTTATATTCATAATATCCCGTTATTAGCCATCTTTATTGGGCATATATTAGAAGATTTGGCTATATATGATCTTATCAAATGAAAACTTTTTACTAACTAATGGAGATCCAATGGCACATTCGGTCAAAATTTATGATACATGTATTGGTTGTACCCAATGCGTACGAGCTTGTCCCACAGATGTATTGGAAATGATACCTTGGGAAGGATGTAAAGCTAAGCAAATTGCTTCTGCTCCAAGAACAGAAGACTGCGCAGGTTGTAAACGGTGTGAATCCGCTTGTCCAACAGATTTCTTGAGTGTACGTGTTTATTTATGGCATGAGACAACGCGCAGTATGGGTCTAGCTTACTGATCAATATGCACAATAAAAAAGGTTAAATCCATTTCATATTCATATTTTTTTATCCACTGATAAAACCCATACTTGATCCAAGATCTCAAGTATGGGTTTTATCAGTGGAGATGCAAAGTATCTTCTATAATGAGCGAATTACCTTAGCTCGCTCAACTATAATTGTTGGTTCGCCTATATCTAGGGTTCCTTAGTCCTATTATTTCCCACCCATAGAAGGAGGGAATGATCTGATTCGATGGTATACTCTAGGTATTTGTTTACTCTAACTCCTTTTCATTATATATACATTCCGTCCATTACCATTTCCAATTTGATAAATTATTGATCCAATTGAAAGAATAAAGAGTATAACTGGACAGATCTTATTGATTTTCATTGGAGATTGGGAATTGACGGATTTTCCATCGGACCTATTTGACAGGATTTGTTACCACTTTGGCCATTTCAGTTGCTTGGCCAATTACTAAAAATCCTCGATTGTTGCATTTACTGATGTTAGCAATATACAGTAGCCAATTAGGATCATTTGCTCCTCGGTATATTATACCTTTGCGGGAACTGGAATAAATTTTAGTTCACCCACTTCTATCCGTACGGAGGGAGGGGGAGGAAAGACGTTTCTATTTGGCCACAATACACCGCGAGTAATTCTATCCTTCCGCTAATTGGAGCTTTAAGTATAGGTCTCTAGAGATCTGATAGACCACATTAGGTTCAGGAATATTGGATAAGAAATCGTATTCTATTTAGGGTTCTTCATCGCTTATACAATGAAATCGCAAATTTTTTAACATACCCGGTTACCCTACATGGGTAAGCGCATTATTATAGTACATGTATGCTTCAGTAGCCGGAGTTCCATTGAAAAAAGGGAATGGGTTAATTCAAACATGGAATTGCTACCTCATACTCATTTTATATTTATTTTCGCTGTGGTTGGTAATGATAGGAGTGGTTCAAATCGTCTATGCAGCTCCAACTTCTCTGGTCAACAGAATTGGAAAAGGAGGATAGTCTTCACTATCCCATATGGTTTTGTAATTATTGGTTCCACGGCAGATACAGGTCTCAATGGATCCATTTGAAAATGATCTTTCATGAATCAATTGATGCGACATTTTTATTCTTAGCGGGAACAAGTGACGATAGGATACGTACTCTTCTTCTTGATGAAAGAAATGGTAGGTCTATACTAACTATGTCCAGTAGTTTTTAAATGGCTTCTCTTGCATTGCCGGAAATCAGTGGTGTGGTTTTGTGGCAGAATCTATGAGATTCTCTTCCCGATAAAAAAAAAAATGACTGAATATTCTTCGACCTTTCAAATTGAATCATTGTTATTGCAATAGTGGCAATTGGAACAATATGAACTCCCATCCACTTGTTGTCTATGTTACATTGAATATTCTATATAAGTTGAAAATGTGACGAACTTTCATTTAACAGATTCTGGACCAAGAGATATTTTCATCCTGATATGTATCTTTCTACTCATAATAGGTAGGTATTGGTGCTTATCCTGCCTGATCCAGTTCTCTCTCTATTCAATTTTATTTTTTATCTTTTGAAATTTGAATGGAATGGAGCAAATGAAGGATTCGTCTTTCTTTTATTTGAATCTATTTTATTTGAATCTAATATAGTTCAAGTTATTTCAAGTAGTGATTATAGAATGATGGAATCACTACTTGAAATAACTTGAACTATATTAGATTCACTTATCAATCACATAAAAGAACTGGATCGAATCTATCCTTCCTTTTCCTTCCAGAAATTCGGTCCATTTATGGTTCCAACCATCCATAGCTGTGTAACCCTATTCCTAATAGATTGACCCCCAAATAACGGATCCAAACTATAAAAAATCCTAAAGAAGCCACAATTGCCGGTTCCTCACCCTGCCAACCCTTATTCATTCTAGTATGCAGATAGATTGCGAATATGGTCCAAGTAATTAATGCCCAAGTCTCTTTTGGATCCCAGCTCCAATAAGATCCCCATGCTTCATTGGCCCATATTGCTCCAGAAAGAGTACCTATGGTTGAAAGAGAAAAACCGAGACCAATCGCACGATAACTCCAATGATCTAATTGTTTAATCAATTGACATTTACGATAATTCGTTGTTGAAAAATCAACAGTGTATTGCAAATAACTTTTTTGCTTTTCATGTGAATAAAAATTTTCATTGGGAAGAATGGATCGGGAAAATAAATTGTCCATCGCACCAAAAACAACCTGTCTATTTACTCCGGACATAATCACTAGAAGAGCGATGGATGCTAGGGATCCACATAAAAGGGTTGCATAGCTGAACAATATCATACTTACATGCATCATTGACCAATGAGATTGTAGCGCGGGTACTAACATTCCGGATCGTTGCATTTCCTCCGGAAGACCTAAAGTAGCAAAACCATGAGTTAACATAGCACTTGGCGCGGTGATTGCACCTAACCACCGATCATCTCGACTCCGTACTTCTAGAAGTATATGGAACACGGATGAACTCCAGGAAAGGAACATGAATGATTCATACAAATTACTCAACGGTAAATGTCCTGAATAAAGCCAACGATTAATTAATAATCCCGTTGTACAAAGAAAAGTAACTATCATGCCCTTTCCTCCCGAACTACTTAGTCCTTCAATTCGATAAACTAAGGTTCCCCAATAAATGAGAGTGACAACCAAAATGAGAGAAAAAGAGATGTGAGCCAATATATGTTCTAAAGTTATGAATATCATAATAAACTCATTTATTCGTTTTATTCCCGAATGAGATCTATGATGGAAAGATAGGATTGATCCATCACAATGAAAATAGATTGAACATATATTGTTACATAGGAAGAAGTGATTGATGAGATCTTCCTGGAAAAATACCGCCACTCGGATTTGAACCGAGATGCTCTCGCACTGCTTCCTAAGAGCAGCGTGTCTACCAATTTCACCATGGCGGCTTCGTAGGGACCATACTAGCTTATTTACACCAGATCGTCAATGTTATGGAACGTGTCTAGCAGAGGGAGTGATCTGTGAATATAATATAAGTCCAAATAAGATCTAAATTCGGGCATTAACATTTGAATCAATTTTATGTTGGTTGATAGTTATAACGGAGCATGGCGCAGCTTGGTAGCGCGCCATCTTGGGGTGATGGAGGTCGTGGGTTCAGATCCCGCTGTTCCGAAAGAGAATGGTAAATAGTCACATGCGTTATCGTACAAAGAATATATGTAAATTTTCGCTTATTTCGCTTATTTCGCTTACGATGGGAAGAATCGGAACAGCTAGATTCCAAACAATAAATGGTTATACCATCACTTTCTAATTTTTTTGATTGGATGGTTTGATTATATACATATCTAGAACGAAACTATGTTTCTGATCCATGATCTCCATATGATTATTATCATGTTAGACTTTCCAATTTTAGGGGAGACATCCAAATTTATTTATAGCTCCCAATAATATTACATACAGGCTAATATTACCATATATAAGCTGTTAATGAATGAATTGATCCTATTTTGAGCTACTAAGATGTAGAAGAGGGTTTCATCAATAGGATCAAATTGCACTAGATTAGTCAGCTCTTTTTATGTATCTCTGTCACAATGGTTTGGGCATTACGCATTTATAAATGGTAGAGATACGAAGAAAGATGATTACTTTTAGTTCTCCTAAAGGATTGAGCACTTCTTTTTATCCAACCATAAAGGAGGGAAAAAAGGGGACCCAATAGGGGGATGAATCATTGGGAGGAGCAGAAACAGAAGAAGAATGAATCAATATATCTGAAACTATAGTAATTATTCGCCATAAAGCAATAACGCGCATCTATTACGAAATGCACGAGCAATTCCATAATGAAATAATATCATCCCCATGCGTGATTCCATAGGTTCTGTGCCTTTATTTATAAATAATAAATTAATCCTAGTTTTGGATCGGAATGGATGGATGGATTGGGATGTTGATAAGATTATGCTACATTTCCGGTAGCATAATGGTAATGCTGAAGTTCATTCGGGATCCTTAAAAAAAAGGATTAACTCTAATCCCTTTCTAGTGGGAAGGCAGAATGGATAGAAGAATGGTTTATAAATTCCCCATTTATCCAGATTGGCTGAAGGAAAGTACTGTAGTGGAACTAATTAATGACCGTGTCCTTTTCGTACGACCACCCTTGGAGTGAATAAAATGATTTTGCATCACTGTTCTCCAGGGTCCTGGAGGGTGGTGTCGTATATTCGCTCGTGTTGTGCTACGGATCATCCAAATCAATTGCTGTCAATTTTGATTCGGATGATCCAGAGGAATCATCATTGACTATGCAATAAAAACTTTTCGAATTACCGGTGGAGATAGATTTAGCTAAAGAAAAAGCTTTTATTGCGGCCCGATATGCTTTTCCCTTCCGAACATTTTTACGAATTTTTTTTTTTGATCTAGAAGTACGCTTTTTTGGAACTGCCATAAGGAACAATGGGGTTAATTCATATATTGTGATGTGAAAGACATCTTATGTATTTCATTTATTCATTTCTCTCGTAGATAGATAACTCTGCATATTCTTTATCTAAATATGCTGCAAATTGAATCAATCCATTCTCTCGACAAAAACGTTAAAATAATAATGGAATCTACAAATTGAAATTGAAAGGTCAATTTTCATGATATATTTTCATATATTTTATATGATATATTCATATAACGATCGATCTTCAAATTGATATTTTTCTCATCATTTTCCGAATGAGTTTCGCTCGGTCCTTGATTCTTCGAGATCATCTCAATTCTTCGAGATCATCTCATCCTTCTTGTTCGTGTTCTTGCCATATCCTGAATTGAAACTAATGGGATCAAAATGCCGATTGTAATATCTTTTCAATTGGAAAGATATTACAAGATGCGGAAATCTCAACCAATTTTGAGTGAAAGGTTTTAAATATTCTTCCGGTGTTTCATTTCCAAGTTCCATAAAGTTATGGATAGGAAAGAGTTTAATCAAATAGAACTTTTTTCTATCAATCATACTACTTTGATGATTGAAGCGATATATGAGGATCGATAATGTAAGTACTACTATACCTTTGACCAAAAAATATGGAAGGGCTTACATTAGGTTTAGGGATAATCAGGCTCGAACTGATGACTTCCACCATGTCAAGGTGACACTCTACCGCTGAGTTATATCCCTTCCCTACTCTCATCTGGAAGGAGAACTGACTTATGAATAATAACTTACCAAAGGGTCGAGAGACTCAACACAACTATCCCACTATTTTATCTCGAACAACTTGAAGCCAGACCTTCCTTCTTTTCACACCACTACGAAAAAAAAATTGGAGCCTATTCTGAGTGAATCCTGTCGAAAGTAGTATTTCCTACTGATTCGAATCATAACATATGGTCCCGTAAAATCAGTAATATTTTACCTATCTTGATCAAGCAAGTTTTACATGAACTTGAATCAGCATGTTTGATCCGATCTAGCACTAGTGCGTACGGAAAGCGCTCAATATTGTTTGGAAGAACAAGGAGAACAAGATCGAGTCAAGATTATACAGAGATGATACGTATCTGTTCTTCTTGCACCAAGGATAAGACCCTATGTAACCGTTAACTACTTTATAGAAATAAAGTTAAATCCTACCGGAACAGAATTTGTAACTAGCACTGCTATCCTCTCGCCTAGCGAGCAAATATTTACCCCGTGGATGGAAATACTTCTTGATCTGGATCGATGTAAGAGTACAACTACATTTCCAAAATCCATGTTGTCTATTCGGAACAGGTTGACCCCTTCGCTCTCTCGTGGTACAATCCTCTTCCCGCTGAGCCCTCACTTTTCCACCGGTCCAAAGAAACAAGATATAGGACTGATGCCGTTCATCAGTTCATCATATCAGATCAAAAATAACTTTCTTTTCCGTATACTCTCCCTGGTATCGGTTGCTATTCGTGTGAACTTACGCAGTCGATCAGATCATATCTCAGATAGATATGGATATATATCTCCCTCAACATAGGTCATCGAAATGATCTTGGACCACCCCAACAAAAAAAGCACGAAAGCCAGGATCTTTCATTAAATTGATTCCTGTTCAAATTCGAACAGTGTATAACCACATGGATAAGCTCACATTAACCCGTCAATTTCGAATCCAATTTGTTATTTGGAGGAATGATATATCGAGATATCAAGAAGGAATTAGCATGTAATAATGTCGATTCATACAAAAAGAGTATTTCTTCAGGCACTGTACTTATAGGATGGGAATAGAGAAGGAAGAGGGAATCCCGAAGATTTTTCATAATCTTTTTGACCGAAAATGAAAAATAGGATTCATTAGTGTTTGGTTAGAATACGAAAATGTGTTTGACTTAATTGGTTCCAGTTACTCTTTGAGACATAATGTATAAAGGAAGGGAATATTAATATTCCCGAACAACGAGAATAATCCAATTTATCTTACTTCGAAACAAAAAAAAATTGAACGAGAAGCCGTATGAGGTGCAAATCTCATGTACGGTTTTGTAGAGTGACAGTGAAGAAAACTTATCTGTCAACTTTTCCACTATCACCCCCAAAAAACCAAACTCTGCCTTACGTAAAGTTGCCAGAGTACGATTAACCTCTGGATTTGAAATCACTGCTTATATACCTGGTATTGACCATAATTTACAAGAACATTCTGTAGTATTAGTAAGAGGAGGAAGGGTTAAAGATTTACCCGGTGTGAGATATCACATTGTTCGAGGAACCCTAGATGCTGCCGAAGTAAAAGATCGTCAACAAGGGCGTTCTAGTGCGTTGTATATTCTTACTTATCTAATACTTGTATCATTTCATGATGATGCCATGTGAATTGCTAGGAACATGTTAAGTATATAGCTAACCTAATAACGAACGTTTTGTAAGGGGACTAGAGCAGGCTACCGTGAAAAAAAACACACACGATCTTATTTTTCATTGGAACTATTATATGTCCAAGGTTTAATATCGAAATCATTTTCGAAGTTTTCCCTTATTGTTTCAACAGAAAATTAAAAAAATACCTTGACCTTTTTAGAACGGGTTCAAGTCAAATAGCAATGATTTGAAACACTTTTTTATACACTATTTTGTAAACCTAAGGACTTGATCGTATAGATATGTAAAATACAGGATTTCCAATCATAGCAAAAGAAAGGGAACGGATACTCAATTGAGAGTGAGTAAACAGAATTATATGCATAAAGAATATATCTCATCTATGCAGATATAATAATGTGGAAAGCCGTATTCGACGAAAGTCGTATGTACGGTTTGGAGGGAGATCTTTCATACCTTTAGAGATCCACCCTACAATATGGAGTAAAAAAGCAAAAATAAATTATTTTCAGCCTTTATGAAATAGATTCTTGAACCTTTTTCACACTCATGTCACGGCGAAGTACTGCAGAAAAAAAAACTGCAAAATCCGATCCTATTTATCGTAATCGATTAGTTAACATGGTGGTTAACCGTATTCTTAAAAACGGAAAAAAATCATTGGCTTATCGAATTCTTTATCGAGCCATCAAAAAGATTCAACAAAAGACGGAGAAAAATCCACTATCTGTTCTACGCCAAGCAATACGTAGAGTAACTCCCAATGTAACAGTAAAAGCAAGACGTGTGGGTGGATCGACTTATCGAGTTCCCACTGAGATAAGATCAACCCAAGGAAAAGTACTTGCCATTCGTTGGTTATTAGGGGCATCTCGAAAACGTCCGGGTCGAAATATGAATTTCAAATTGAGTCACGAATTAATGGATGCTGCTAGAGGGAATGGCAATGCTATACGCAAAAAGGAAGAGACTCATAGAATGGCAGAAGCCAATAGAGCTTTTGCACATTTTCGTTAACTCATAAACAGGATCGATATCTACCTATCTATATAGTGGATTTATATATTCTGATAAATTAGAAATTGATTCCCGTTCAGATCGGACAATATGTTTATCGGAACAAAAGAGAAAAAATAAAAAGAAAAAAGCATAAATCATAGATAGATCTAAGTCCTCTTGGGAAGGCTTCCTTAAGGAAAAAGGAGATAGATTATGGAGGAATATTCGATCCTATTCATGAGATTATGTAAATCTCCTAAACTTGGAAAGTAGAAACTTTTTCTACTCTTTCGGAGATTGAAATAAATTACTAATTCATGATCTGACATGTACAAAGTGAAAACTTCATTTTCAATTATACCCTGAGATCGTTTGAAAGAGTTTCATTTGCTTTTCTTCCATTCTGGTTTATGGTCTTTCTGGCTATATGGTCTATCCAGGGGAAAGATTTAGCTTCAAGAAATAGTAAATGATCTCGTAGATACACAAATAACTCTCCAGTAATTTGGATTGTGCTTATATCCATAACTGTAGGAATTGGGTCCGAGCTTTACTTTTTCCAGTCTCTTTTCATCAATGGACCCCTTATGAAGGGAAGAAGTGCGATTAATTTTACAAATTATTACCTCTCTAATAAAATAGATTGAATAGATATCTATCTTTCTTTTTTATAAATGTTTCTATGGACATGTGGAAAAGAGAAAGAAAAGGACTGTTACCCCTACCTACACTCGGACCAAGACATCACTTTTACCGAAAAAAGTTAAAGTTTTTGAAAATATTTTTTATTTTGTACCATATTCAATTCTTTAGGTTTCTATTGAATTGAAAAAGAAAGGATGTTCAGTCGTCTTGTTTATTTATAGGAAATCTCCTCCAGATAAAAAAAAATTTTATGATAAACCTATATGACCAATCGTATATCAATACTCGAATACGCTATCTCTAACATATGTTCATTCATAGATCAGGATATTTTTCATATATATATGAATGGAATAGAATTTCCTTTTGGGATGCCTTGATGGTGAAATGGTAGACACGCGAGACTCAAAATCTCGTGCTTAAGAGCGTGGAGGTTCGAGTCCTCTTCAAGGCATAATATTGCTCATGCTTATTGAATGAGCAATTCAATGGCAAATCTCGTAGAGTATCTCAATAGATTGAGATAGATTCTCTGTTGATACGAGGTATTCCGACGATCAATTACCTACAAGTTAACGCTGTTGGAATAGGGCAGTGGATCACAGGTAGGATCAGATCTTCTCTACCTAATGAGGAGTCCATTCCGAATACACCCTCGTATTATGAGGTATATTTAATTAAGGACACAGATTGAGAAGATCGATACATAGATTGACCAGATACCACCTCTCTCAAGATCTTGCAATATACGGGAGTTACGACCGAACCTCACCAACTATATCCATGTCGGATCCTGTGACTCTATCCTTTCCTCTCTTCAAATAGTGTGGGAAAAAAAAAGAATGCTAGAACCGAAATAGAGTAAATAAGGAGTAAGCATAGTCTAGTTAACTTAATGAGATATTATCTCCTAGACTATGCTTACTCTTACATGGTCGAGATCTCGGAGTGAGGAACCTCAAATTAAAGATCTATCAAGTCTTTATAGGATCTTAAATTGGAGCATATGTAGAACCTCTCATTGATTCCCACGACCCTACTGCCCGGTCAATTTTCTTTTACTTCATTCCAGATTCTCCCAGCTTATATCAAATCTTAATCCTGTTGTATGAATTGAGTGTTCAATTTCATTGGGAAAAAGCCATTTCTTCTCCAACAATGTCTTTGTAATTTGATCCAATAACATTCTGTTAGATAGGAACAGATTTGATAAATATTGATAACTCTCGAATAGAGTATTATAAAGAAAAGATTCATTAGAGAATAACCTATTGGTTCCGAGCCATCTTTGGCGATGAATTAACGATTGGAAGCGGTCAACCCTTTCTCTCAAATTTTGGGTCAAGCAACGGTGATATGAATATATAGGATAATCTGGCTGCATACGTTCCAATTGGATACCAATCGCTTGAATGCGTTTGAAATGCTCGATATGTCTATGTCTAAGAGATAATGGTTTCCAAAAAGTCATGAACAAAACCGAATTGATCGTGGATTTTGAATCATATCTACGAAAAAAACTTTGGATACTTTTTTTAGGTAAAAAATCAGGTTGTGCTCTTAATCTTCTTGCACCAGAAGTAATATAAAGCCTTTTCAGCAGTTCTTCATTTGCGAAAAATTCTCGGCGTGAAAACACAGGGCGCTGCTCTTGAAATAGGAAGGAATCCCAAAGAAATCGTCTTCCTATAAAGAACAGTGGGTTCTTAGAGTATTTATATTGCTTCGGATATTGTATAGGAAATTTAGATCTGTCCATCTGCCGTTTTCTTAACGATCCGAACTGATACGAAGATCCCAATGAATTGGGTGTTTTTATATGATCGAATCTATTACTGCGAAAAAAACTAAGACGCCAGATCCTAGGAGTCCAAACTACGCTCTTTATGAATTCTTCATCCATATCCCTTTGTTTTGCGCCGGGAGTAAACTTCAATTCATATTCTTTCATAAATCGTATCATATCTAGATGATCTCTCATTTTGAGTTGAGGAGCAAATGTGATCTGATCCTTATCGGACTTACCCCGACATATTCCTAACCTAGAAAATGGAAACTCCACCAGAATACTTTCTAAAAGACTAGAAGCTATATCAAGATCATGCTCAGCTAATTCATCGAAAGGAATCCAATTCTCTCTATTTCGTTCTGATATAGACCAAGAATCTCGAGCCGCTGATCCGGCCAAGCAACCCAAAATATGGGGAAGTATGGTCAATTCCTTCATAGTTGTTTCGGCAATCGAAGGTTCTAAATACCATTCGGACAAATAACAAAACCTTTTCTTCCATAATTCCTTTTTGGTAGATAGAGGATTCATGGGAGAATTTCTTCTAAGCGTATTTTGTATAAAAGCCTTTCCTACTTTGTAGATAATTATTTCGTCATTTTGATCGGATCCAACCTGATTATCCATAGATTGTAAATGAAAAATTTGCCTATAAATAGCGGATCGAATTGTATTAGTGTCTATAACTGATTTATTTCGGGTAATACTAAGTATTAAGGCTTCATCGGCCAGTGCTGCTAGATCTCGTGCATCATAATCTATGGTTATAGATCCAAATTCATCGGGACATTTTCCCGAGTATAATCCTTTGCTACATAAAAGAATAGGAAATTCCCTTTGTCGTTGTGGGATAACAAGCATTCGAATATTGATCGATCTATCTAATCGATTTGGAGCTATTAGAGCTGGATCCACTCTTTGGGGGATATGAGTCGAAGCAATAACAATAATATTGCTCATAGAATCTTTCTCACCATCTCTAAGTCTAAAGAGATTGTTCATTAATACACTAAGGAACAAGTCAGTGAAGCCAAAACCAAATAAATAGTTAGCTGCCTCATTTAAATTCAGTTCATGAATGTTTGGAATCCATATTATGCAAGGAGACATGCTTTTCGCCAATTCTAAGGTAATATGGAAATCTTCCATTTTGTCTTTCACAAAAGGATCAAACTCAGTAGGAATACGTTCAACAGGGTAATCTAAATACTCACCATACCAGAGCTTCTTCAGAGATATTCTTATTAAAGGAACATATGAGTCTGCTGCTAGACTTTTGACCAAATAGGATCGGCCAGTTCCCATAGGACCTATCAGTAAAATCCCTTTGAAAAGTAATGATCCTGAGTGGAGTGAGAAAGGTTTTCCATTAAATGTGGGGTTGGTTTGACACAATATTTGTGAAGAGGTAATCTTCTGACAAAAAGCAAGGAATACCCATCTTTCTGCTAAACAAAATGGATTGAACCCGTAATTAATTAGACCTTTTTGATAAGTGTAGGCCAAATATCGTAAGTGAATAAGCCCTGGCTGTCTAATGATTTGATCTCCAAATTCATTCTTGAAGAAATTATGACTGTAAGTCAAATTTGATTCAAATTGAAAAAGTTTTTTTTCCGTCATTAGAAACTGAACTAGTAAGTGTATCTCTTTTTCGGAGATATCCATACTAGGGCACAATCCGTGCAACTCTCTTATTATAGTTATAAGCAATTTTATATTTCTATTCTTCGTCTTCCTCTTCCTCTTCCTCTTCCTCTTCGTAGAAAAAAAACTATTCATAATATGTGAAAGAGAACTGGATCTCTCTATTGTATAATAGAGAAAGCCATTAGGCACGGGAGGATTAATCATTTTTTGCAACTCTATCACGTATGATGGATGCTTTAAATACTTGATGAATTCAAAGTATATATTTATATTGATAAAGGTGAAAGAAATAACTTTAAAATATTGAAGAATAGAATACCCAAGAACGAAAAAAGGGATAAGAATCCCATATTTATACCCCCGAGCATTTAGTAATCTCAGATGTGTCCATATGAATGGAACTGATGACTTCTCTCGATCACTAGTTTCCTCTATTAAAAAATCCTTGCAGGAAGGGAAAAAATCCTTGAAATGATTACTTGGAAAAAAAAAATTATTCATAAGATTCGTTCTCAATTTACATTGTATAGGTTCCCATAATGGATGAGAAAGTTCCCACAATATATTCTGTTTAAGCAAAATATAATGCTTAATATTTTGCAAAATTACAAATGGATTACTGCCATGTAGTAATATCTCCGAAAGAGTATCTAAAAGCATATTTTCAATATATTTACACCATGCAGAGGTAAAAAACCAGGGCATATATGTTTTGAACAAATCCCATTTTGAAAAAATACTATCTATTTGAGAGATCCTATAAATATTCTGTTCCTCTTTAGATGAATTAGAAAGGGTACTCCTCCCATCTATGTCTTCGTTTACTATTATGTTTTTTAAACATTCGGTTACAAACCAATCTTGAATACGGGGAAAAATTTCCTCGTTCTTATTGGAAAACATTTCGGATAGTAAATCATCTTGATAAGATCGAGTTTGAATAAGACCCACGTTTGAACTGAAACCCCTTTTAAAGCACTGATCAAAGCTGTTTTCTTCTGAATCGGATCTATTAAAAAAAGGTTGGCAAAAAGTTTTTTCAAAATTGACTATTTGTTCTTTTGTTAAAGGTGTTGTAGAAATCTCTTCGATCGAAGAAAGATATCTCTTGTCACGAACGAATGGATTCAATCGAGTTAGTAAATTGAAGGATCTGTACAAATCATAGATTAATACAAACGTTTGGTCACCACTTCGTTTTCGTTTTAAATATTTAGGTAATAATATGTTAGATACTTGTGATTTTATGAATGAAATAGTCTCTTTTTCCGAGTGAACGGGTCCTATTTCACCAATGGGCAAGGAAGACAGATTGTTGTGGATGATCAAAAGATTGAATAATTGTCCATATGTAAAATTATTCCTTTTTATATAAAATATTTTCATATCAGAAGGTAATCTATTCCTATAATTTGGCCGAGTATGATGCAAATAATCGAAAAATTGGAGCGTATTTGCTCCGTGAAAAGAAGCTATCAATGAGCTCTGATCAGATAGTTTCACAGGATTCAACCAATTGTCTCGATCGTTGGATATCGTCGAAAAATAAGTGTTATCAAATGATTCCATGCGATTATTTTCATTATCGAAAAAGTCAATAATCAATGGATTAATTGGTATCTTATTCGTAACAAATGGTGCAATTGTTCCTTCATCAATCAATAATTTCGATCTTTGTAAAAGATTATAGTCATACAAAATAAAGTTTAAAACTTTTTGAAAACGAACGATTAGAGTACCAGTTGGATCTAACAACTGATTTAATAGTATATCATTATTACTTTGGAGCCCATGAAATGCAAAATAAAAAAAATAAATTAAAATATCGAACTTCGAGTTTAATATCTTTACAGTACTTTCAGAAAGGGAGAAAAACATAGACCAACCAATTGAATCTCGATTAGTATTAGTACATAATTCAATTAGATCGAACACTATTTGAAAATAGTTTTTTTTTGAAAAAACCTGTTTCAAATATTTCATAAAGTATTCGGTCTGATTGGACCATTTGTACACATTCAAATTCCGATTGATATGTTTATAAATTTGAATAATAGAATGGTTGAACCATTCTATCTTCATTTTTTTCCAACTTGATGAATGCCGGTCAATTGTATCTTTCGTTACATTATTAAAATTTTCCTTTTCTATAAAATTTTTTATAATTTGATCCTTTAAATTGCGACTGGGCCTATTTATAAAATAGAATCTATTTAATAAATTTTCCGAATACCTGCTGTCAATGTTATACTTAATTGATTCATACCAACCCAAACCTTCAGTTCTATAATTGTTAAAGGGAGTTCCTATCTCCAAGCAATTTTTGGAATCGATTTGGCTCAATTGTTTGTCGATTATTTGATCTAAATAATCATCCGCTTTATCAATAATATTGAGTAGGACCCATAAAGATTGATTCTTCCGTTTTTCTCTGTGATTGAAGATCCGATCCGATCTCAACGATCCATTCTTGTTGAGTTCATATAATGGATTCATTTTATAATAAATAAAAAATGCAATTTTATCATGAACCTGACTAGGCTTAGTTATTGATAGAGTTAATTTATCTGTCATTTCCAGACAATTTTTGTGCAATATGTATTTTCCTTTGCTTTGATCACAGAATGCAGAAAATAGATTCCAAGGCAGAGTAAAACTCCGTATAGCACAATTCGAGGAAGGATTTTCAATTTCAAAATATGTTTTGATCTTCCATAGATCAACTATCCTATTCATTAATGAATAGGATTTTGAATCCCTTAAATCTTTTGAAAAAACTTTTTTTTTTATTTTAAAAACCCTTTTGGATAAGTTGAAATCTTCAATGGGCTTTTTAGTAGCACTAGGACCACCCATACATGGTTCATCTATTGGCAATATGTAAAAAAAAGAATAACGAATTGATTTTGTAAAATTTTCAATGAATCTTTTCCTCCCCAAAGGAAAGGAATTATCTTCTGTATATCTTTGATCTTCTGTAAATAATTCTTTCGCCCAAGAGATTGGATAATGTTTTGATAAACACTTTGAGGACAAATCCGATTCTATTTTTGTTTGTTCTCTTTCAATAAAAGAAAGATCCCAAAGAATTGATCTTTTTCTTCGTTGCTCAATCTCCGTTTTATTCCTTGTGAATGGATCTTCACAAAGATATTTTTCAGGGTTCCAATACTCATTTTCGGTTGAATTAAGAGTTGAATCAATCTTCAAATTGATATCTTTCTCATCATTTTCCGAATGAGTTTCGCTCGGTCCTTGATTCTTCGAGATCATCTCATCCTTCTTGTTCGTGTTCTTGCCATATCCTGAATTGAAACTAATGGGATCAAAATGCCGATTGTAATATCTTTTCAATTGGAAAGATATTACAAGATGCGGAAATCTCAACCAATTTTGAGTGAAAGGTTTTAAATATTCTTCCGGTGTTTCATTTCCAAGTTCCATAAAGTTATGGATAGGAAAGAGTTTAATCAAATAGAACTTTTTTCTATCAATCATACTACTTTGATGATTGAAGCGATATATGAGGATCGATAATGTAAGTACTACTATACCTTTGACCAAAAAATATGGATTGCTTTTCCGTAGATCGCGGAAAAGCAACGTACTGAGAATTCTAGGATCAAAAAGCTTTATAAGGCGCTCCCGACGTGAAAGGATTTGAATTAACAATCTAATCAAATTGGATTTGGTCCATGGATTGTATAGAAATTTATAACTTTGTATCTCTTCCAATTTTATTATCCAGGGTCTTCTTTTTTTTTTCATTTATTTTAAACCCTTTCCTCTCCCTTTTTTTTTTTTTTATCCCAATAAATAGAATATTTATAGCATATATTGATTTCATATAATTGAAAATCTCGTGTCAACCAACCGATACCATTATATCCCATGGATATAATTTATTTTCACCGAAATATGAAAATGACAACGAATCGGATCCAGTCCGATTTTTTTTATCTTTTTTTATGGGCGAACGACGGGAATTGAACCCGCGCGTGGTGGATTCACAATCCACTGCCTTGGTCCACTTGGCTACGTCCGCCCCGGAAAAAACCAATTTATCTATCTACAGTCATTTCTTCCAAGAATAAAAAATGAGCTAACGTTTGTTCTTATGTGGGTCGGTGACCTCTGATAGGGGATCAAAGCAAGATCGATGACTAACTCTCAACTCTCGCACAAGTTGTATGGCTTATTATCAAATTAATTCAATGAAATGTTATTTGAATGTCTATTGAGAATATTTGACATGAATCAAGTATGAGAGAAAGAATATAAATGGGTCCCAATCCCGCCCAATTTTAGATCTGAGTCTATACTCATATTATAGAATGAATATGTTGATGATCTTTATCCAGCATCCATGGCTGAATGGTTAAAGCGCCCAACTCATAATTGGCGAACTCGCGGGTTCAATTCCTGCTGGATGCAGGGGAACTGCACATATCCGTTATGATGGATTGTTATGGTGTATTGCTTAATTGAAGCATACCAAGCCTTTCATTAAAATGAAAGGCTTGGTATGCTTCAATTAAGCAATACACCATAACAATCCATCAGAGTATTATCCACCTATTGAAATAGATTCAACAGCGGCTAGATCCAGAGGAAAGTTGTGAGCATTACGTTCGTGCATAACTTCCATACCTAGGTTAGCACGATTAATGATATC